>Ga0123355_10002527_pt1 | contig 25908 bp, 11 predicted proteins | sample TergutEmb28metaG_3_FD_89872 | JGI IMG/M metagenome (GOLD analysis project Ga0123355, IMG submission 89872) | Embiratermes neotenicus P1 segment gut microbial communities from Petit-Saut dam, French Guiana - Emb289 P1 | ecosystem: Host-associated > Arthropoda: Insects > Digestive system > Gut ...
CAAAAAATACAAGAATTTTGTAAAATGTATCATTGTTATTTTTAATAAATTATATTGGCCCGCCTAAAGTTTTTTTCCTTTCCTTTGGCCCCCTCTTTAAAAAGTTTGCCCATCACTGCTCTAGACGAATGCCGGAATGGTGCCTTAAAGTAAGACTATGACAGGTTCTTCCAAATCATTTTTAATTCATTTTCACTAATTATCTAATCACTCGATGCTATATAAAAACATCTTAGCGAGTGAAAGTGTCGTTAGGTAGGTTCTAAATAAAGAACGGCAGAAGTGATATATTGTACCTTTCAGTAGGCTTATATTTTAATGCCTGATGTTTATTGGACCGTGCATCTTTGTAATAACTGAAGAATAAAATTTCACTTATTTTATTGTGCTTCTTATAAGCTCAACACGTTTCGGACATTACTATGCCCATCATCAGCAGATCGGGACTATGATGTTGATTACCACATTCGTCGTTTCGTTCTTGGTTTGCTGTATATTGGAGGTTAGGTGCGGTTAGGCTGGAGTAGTGTCCGGACACGACCAATGTGGTAATCAAAATCATAGTCGCGAGCTCCTGATGATGGGCATAGTAATGCCCAAAACATGTTGAGCCTATAAGAAGCACAGTACAATAATAAGTGACATCTAGTTGGTTTTTTATTCTTCAGTTATTCATTTTAATGCCTGTTGGATTTATTACTTTTTGGGCTTTTAATATTGCTGCTTATTTTAACAGAAGCCATGACAGTACAGTCGGTGTAGTAATAGGCATGTGCGGCGAGATCCGGTTCGTATTGTGAGAGAGGTTTATGAGGAGCCTGTGTATTTCCTGAAAACGAAAGCAAATCCCCATTTTTCACCCTTTTAATAAAAACCCGGTTGACAGCAAATGGGAAACAGATGTGACCAAGTAGAAGGAAAGAACGTAACAGATAATCGATTTTCGACAATCACTTTCCTACATTGCATTGAAGCGGAGTGCCGTTTGAGTCTCTTCGCTTCTGTCTGATGGTTCGAATGGTGGGGTCACGTCAGGAAGGAGCGGGTCGGATAGTGTTTAAAATGTAAAAATGTACCCCCAGTTGAGAGTCTGGAATTTAGATTGGATTGATGGCTCGAAAGCCTGTGGTGAAGTACTTTTGTGTGCTCTCTACTCAAAATTGTAGTCTACACAGATGAGAATCTGCGCCTGTCCAAAGGGTATAGACAGAAAACACCGACATCAGCTCTCGGGCTCACACTGTCTCCTGTTCAATAGCAATAGAAGCTGTTTCCCGGTGGCAAAGCGGCCTGTGATTGAAGCTGACTATTCACTCACCATTTAATGCCGAGTATGAGAATGAGTGAAATCGTGTCTCCACTCATCATAGACCTTCATATCTCTCAAAGGGACGATTTCTACTTTTTTGGGTTTTATGACTGTCGATAAGAATACAATCTTTAGGATATAAAACAAAGAATTATTTTAGTATTTAACGTAGTTGCTTCAACGTCTTGCTCCGTAACTGTACAGAATGTCCTAAACACCCTATGAAACTGGTTACAATTCTGGTAGGATAAATGTCCCTGCTTTACAGTTTCTATTGGTTAGTGCCTTGCATGCGTAATTTAAGAGACGCCGAGTTTAGTCACGGGAAGTTGTGTCTAGGCATGCAGCCTAATTATACGATAACCCCTCTTCAATTACAGTAGTTAGAACAACAAATCCCACGACAGTCATACAATGGCGATGATATGTGTCATGTAGAGTTTCGAGGAATTGTGCTGAACATGAATACGTAATACTGCTCTGAATATTGCGACTGTGCACCTAATGCACAGAATAATTACTTGCATGTAAACATCAATTAAAGGCAACATGCAAGGTCTGTATCTCGCCACATATTCCGATATACCATACATTCATTGCCATTTGACAGATGCAAACCTGCAATAGTTAGTAAATATTTTACTGTCTGGGCTTTGTTGTGAACACAGTCGTATTGTTGCAGATATCCCTTGCGGTTTCGTGTCTTTCATTCCACAAATTTTGTCACTTCGCACTATATTATTTAGCATGTTTTATTCGTTTTGATTCCAAAGAACACATTCCAAGTTTTTGCTTATGTTCCTGTGCAGTATATTTTGTGACAGTAATCCTTGTAAACAAGTACAGTGGAACTAGAAGCGTACAAGACAGTCAGTGTACGTATAACGTAACATTGAGGTGCCTTTGTGTAACGATTGTTGCACTCTAAAAACAGTAATTACTACACATTCTGAGTGTGTTTGTGTAGCCTTAAGTACCCTGTATGAAATGCGTATGCGCCCCATTTTCACCTGTTGTGTGTCCGGATCTACAACAGTTTCCCACATTTTCTAAAAAATAAGCACGATTTTCGAAAATACAAGCTATTGAACATAAAATGTGTTTTTTATTTCATCTACAAAGTTTTCCTGAAAATTTTCTCATTCTGAGAACAACTGAGCGAGATATAATTGTAAATATATATTGGTCTTCATGAGAAGTACCCGTTATTCTTGTTATATTCTAATAAAACCTGGATTTTTCGACATATTTAAAAAAATATACAAATATTAAATTTTCTGAATATCGTCGAGAGGCAGCCGACTTGTTCCATGCGGAAGGACAGGCGGACAAACACGACGAAGCCAACAGTCGCTTTTCGAAATTCTGCGAACCCGCCTATAAATCTCCGAATATTGTAAACATTCAAAGCTGCAGGTCGTCAAAATAGTTGCAACAACACATAAGCTACATGTGTGTGTGTGCGTGATGAAGTGTCTTTCATACATGGAAAGTCGGATTTTCCAGAGATGCATGTCTGGTCGCCATAATAACGGCTTCCCGCACCTGGGACCTTCGCATATGAAATGACGTGTGAGACCAACTAGATGCAACAGTTGTGGTTTATTAATAATCCACTAGCTCAACATGTTTCGGGCATCATTATGCCCATCTTCAGGAGCGCTAGACCGTATATTACTGCATATGGTTTTCAGCACTTGATGTGCTGGCTGGTGTCTTGGGAAGCCGGGAAGCAGGCCTTGTGCACTGCACACGGCCTGCTTCTACGGCTTCCCAAGACACCAGCCAGCACATTAAGTGCTGAAAACCATATGCAGTAATATATGGTCCAACGCTCCTGAAGATGGGCATAATAATGCCAAAAACATGTTGAACTAGTGGATTATTAATAAATCATAATTGTTTCATCTAGTTGGTCTCACACGTCTTTTCATATTAAGGATGCACGGTCACACGAACACCAAAAAAGACCGTCACATACTTTATATATCACCTTGTTTCGCGAAATAAATATATATATTTTTTTTTTACAAGACCGTCACACTGACTATAGGCCGAAGATGAAATGTAGGATTATCAGAAGCAAATCATAATGTTAAAGGTGCTGAATTATTGGCTTGTGTTATTCAAGTTAATTCGCTGTAAGGGAAAATAAAATGCCGGTATAACGACTCGCCACAGGATGAACGATCCGGAGATCGAATCCCGGTGCGGGCGACATTTTCTCTACCCTTGGAGACTGGCCCTGGCGCCCACGCCGACTCGTATACAAAAGGTACCGGGTCATTCCCCGGGGTAACACGATCGGAGCGTGATGTTGACCACCCCCTCTCCTAGCACCGAAGTTGAAGAAAGACTGGAGATACAGTTCTACCCTCTCTCTCTCTCTCTCTCTCTCCCCGTGCTTCCATGGCAGGTTGTAGGGTGAAATTTACTTTTTACTTTACAGTAAATTCATCCCTCTGCACATGTTGAAGGAATATGGTGGAATGGATGTCTGTGTGTCTTCATACGTTCTTAATCTCTGCACCAGAATGTGGTTTATTACCAGTTTCATGCTTAGGCAGCTTCACCGTCCTAGACGTATCATCCATCACAAGGGTTGTCACTCGTCGTTGCTTCAGTACCGCCTGGGGAACTTAATCAGTTTTCCACTGCTGCGAGTTATTCTTCTAGACCGGTGGTCCCCAGAGTGATCTCCGCGGCTTCCAATGATCCATGGATACATTTCTGCAGTGGCTACTTTGAAGTTTACTTACGTTTTAGTTAAAGAAATAAGGTTTTATTAAAATGTTCAAGAAGCTTCTTTAATTGGCGTTGTGCTTATTTCTTATGATTTTTTGTTTTTGGCGCAACAGCCCCCAGTGGCTCAGGGCCTCCTCATTGACGAGATTTCTAGATCACACATAACGACTCACCACAGTCCGTAGGACTCCTCTGGACGAGCGATTAGCTCGTCGCACAGACCTCTACCTGACAACACACAACACTCCAACAGAATGACGTCCATGCCCCGGCAGGTTTCGAACCCACAGTCTCAGCAGGCGAGCGGCCTAGACGGTGCGGCAATTGGGACCGGCTCTTATGATCGTTAGAATACCTAGTTAAGAAACCCCCTTTACCCACGAAGCGGGCGACAGTCAGTCGAAGTAAAGTCAAATCATTGTTTCATATGTTATTGGTATGTATTCGTAGCTCTCTAAAATTAGTTCTGATATATAACTTTTTAATTTTGGATACCTATCATCCTGACGCCCTATATTTGCATGAGCAAGGATGTGAGGATTTGTGGTTATTTTGCGAAACCGAAAGGGGTCAGCGAGCAAAGCCGTTTAGGAAACACTGTTCTAGACTGTATGCAATGGTTTTAGGAGCGACACATAGGAATTTACCTCGCTGGCGACGAGATAAATTCCTTTGTTTTTAAGTTGCTTCTTATGTTATTTTTGATAAAAACGTGTGTAAATGTAGGTCCCAGTCGGTAACAACTTTAGTATCATGCCTGGCTATTGCGCCAGTGGCTCACATTCACTGGCGGAACCGACTTTTACGGAAAGCAGATGATCCTCCTGAATATTTATTTTTTTCCTATGGCGCTGCGACCCAACGAGGGTCTTGGCCTCCTCGTTCTTGAGGTTTCTAGATCACGCACAACGACGCATCACATTCGGTGGGACTCCTCTGGACGAGTGACCACTTCGACGAAGAGATCTCTATCTCACAACACTCACAAGAAACAAACACCCATGCCCGCGGTGGGACTCGAACCTACGATCCCAGTAAGCGAGCGGCCGCTGGGATCTATCCTAAACATAATAATGACACGTAATCATACATAAACTCTTACGTTAGTTGCATTAAGCTAATTTTGCACAAAAAAGCAGACAACAAGCCGCAAATAGTTTTCATGTTCATTTTGGTAATAATGAAAGTAATTGATACACTGAAGGAAAATATTTAGTCTCTAGATGATCAGAATTTAAAAACTGTCGGTCTGTTCAGCACGGATGTTCTCCATTGGTCAAGACGTGTGCAATGGATGGATGTGTAATTGTACAAATTGGTAATTTCCAGGTCCGGCGAGCGGTCTGCCAAATGCACTTGGTCGTACAAACTAGTAGCAATACAAACAGCCTGTGGTCTTGAAATGGGGTATGGCAATATCGCCTCACGTAAAATCTGACAAATTTATCAGGCTTTGTATACAGGCCAGGGCTTTTGTCAGTTTTACAACTCTTCTGCAGTACAGTAATATGGATGAATACAATGTAACGTGAATGGATAAAAGACGAATATAAAGGTTGGAAGATGTTTGGTTGGTCCTTTCACGGGCACCAGAAGCAGTAGCGCGCCGTTCACTGAAGGTCCAAAACCGTCAAAGCGTGGCATTTGTCATACATTACTGATAGCCAACTTCTGTTTTACATAAGAAAACAGAGTTTTGGGGCGAGGTGTCCTCCTTTGTTCCTGCACCCACCAGTTACTTTTGAAGTAACTGACTAATTTCTATGAAACTTGTTAAACCATGACATCATACAGATTTACAATGGCTACGATCAGTGTTAGCGGTCCATAACATGAATGCCATGGGACATTAAGAGCTTGGAGCAGCACTGGCACTGCCTCATGCAGTCATGAATCTGTAAGAGGCCAGATATTTAAAAGATGCATTTTATGTTAGGGAAATCCTTTTATGAAATATGATGTAACAGGAACCTCGAGGTGTATAAATTGGAATCCTTATTTTGTAGTTTTCAAATTCTTTTGACATGAACGGGACTACTTGAAACGCTTATGCTATTAAATTAAGCATTGATTTCGTCTGTCCTTGTGGGATTTTATACTCGCAATTATTTTTAAAATTCAGTGAATTTGTGTACGATCTTGTGACATTGGCGTGATCTGTGATATATCACCCACATTCGTGATTCCTTTCCCTTGGCCCACATCGTGTGGTTGTCTCGAGCGCAAGGTTATCGGCCACCACACAATATTGCTTTTGTATTCCATATAAATATGCATGTAGCCACTCGTGAATGAGAGTGGAATTTGCTGACGGCGACAACAAAACAGTAAGTACTGCAGTCATATTCGACAATGGCGATGAAGACGTGGAAAGCTACTCTCCCCCTGTTGCTAATTGCTACATTATTAGCCTACGTCGAACTGCAGGTAAGTTCTTGTAATCGGTTAAAATTAAATGACAGAAACGTAATTTGTATATTACGCAGTTGCACATTAATGAGTACGATCGATTCTTCAAGCTTTTAAGTATACCTTTGCCCCTACACGTACTACTGGAAAAAATGTGAGACTGGTCTTAAAGGTTTAACTGACATAGAGCTCCTCGTGTTTAAAGGAATTTTACAGGTTTAGGTATTTGTTTTTAGAATCCTCTGTTCACCAGAAATGAATGTTGTCTGTTGTACTGGTTTGGACACTGTATTTCCTAAGAAATGAGTTGCAATTTTCAATGCAGTACAACACATCATTTCTGTCTTGTATTTAAATTGGTCTTAGCCTGCAACGGTTCCTACAAAATGTCTTTTGTCAAACCTCTTCCATTCTTCAATGGATAAACCTGAGATGAGATACCCCAGAAATTGTTCTACTTTCTTGCCTTCGATTGTGCTTTACGCTCATTTCCGTTTTTCCATGAAATAGTTTTAGTACTAGGTACCTATTCATACACAGCAGATAGTCAGCTAAACCTCTTTCACATAATACTACAGAGTTTTTGAAGTGTAAATTTGCATTCGCTTTACACAAGAATTTGCAGTTTCTCCTATGCCCAACTGCATGCCATTGAGGCGCAGTGACCCTTTATCGTCCAGCACGTTTGCAGTCACCCTGTTAAACGGTCTGTCTTGGCCCGTATGACTGATATTTTGCAGGAGTACGACAACTCTGTAATGTATCTAGCATCAGGACACGTATCCTTAAACTTTATGCTTGTGGGTCATGGTTTGTATACTGTATTAGGATTGTGCCTTTTGGCAGTGTTTGGAAAGTTCAACTTCATGTAAAAGTCTTAGGTTATTCAGAATGTAACGACATACTTGAAGGCAGCTTTTCAACTTTTGACGGACGATGTATTCTTAGTTGGGATTGTTTGTTTTCCTGTTGCGAGCCGAAAGGTGCCTCTTCTGAACACAGAACCGCATAGATCATGAGTCCCAAGTCTGGAAATGTAAGAAAAGGAAAAAGCAGTAGTGAATGGACACTTGAAGAATTGAAAGTACGCCTGAAAGTGTATTCTCTGTCAGTTTTCTGGGTTTGCAGTTACTACAGGAGGTGCAAGTTCCTATGTTAACATGTTAATCTTTTAATCACCAGTATTATAATTATCATCTTCATGGTTGTTATAACCACCATCATCATAATCATCATCTGGTTATTCAGTACTTCGACTAAAACAGTTACGAGAGACCTCAGACAAAATAGCCGAATTTTGAATCTGGAACCTCCCTAATATGAAACAAGTGCTAACTGCTGCACATTTCAGTGACTGACGACTTGATTTCATTCAGCCAACAGGTGACATGTCTGAGGATCAGGTGAATGCAGATCGCGCGTCTTTTTTAGAGTGGTTTCTGAGCATAATAAGGCCGGGGAGCAGCACGGCGGAAGGTGAAGAACCAGAACCAATAGACCCTTCCAAATGCGCGCCGTGTAGTGAGTACCTTCTTTTTGTTCTGTGTAGTGGGTGGCTTCAAGTGTCGAGTTTCCCATGCAGTGAGTACTTCGTTACATGCTGCAAGCAGTGAGTAGTTTGTACAGTGCTTCTTGATGTGAACACCTGTTTTTTCGCAGTGTTTATTAAGGAGCTCCCTGTGTCGAGTTCAATTTTTCGTGTTTCATATAACGAGACTTCCTGTGCCGAGTTCCATGCACTGACTACGTGTTAATTGCTGCTTGTAGTTTGCAGTGTGTACAGGGTTCCTTGTAGTGAGTATCTTATCAAAACCATATACCATATTATGTGAAATAAACGTCTGTGCCTTCATGTTGGACAGTTAACAGTCTGTGTGACCTCGGTGCAATCCTCTACATTTTGTGATATAAAAACATAAATATATCTCAATTCCGTTCTTTGCGAAGGATATAAATCGCTTTGTAAATGTGAAATGAACACATTGACTGACGTCCATATTAATAACTAATTAATTGCCGTGTATAAAACTTAGAAAAAATCGAAATAACATAACCAGAATAGGTGCATCCATAGTTCTAGTATTAAGGCGAAGAAAAACGAACCCCACAAACGATATAATTTCTGAAAAATTACTACATTATTATTTGAATGAGGAATGGAATATGTTTGATTTATACGAGAAAGATAAAAGTAGCCTAGATATTTCGTGGTAAGTTACTTTTTCCCTTTCTTTCTGTACCGAAGTAAGATCATATGTTGTTGATAACCAGCCCTATTAATGTGTTGGGGCGATGACATGAAAGAACATATGAAATGGCTGTTACTTTACCTCCACAAAAATGTGAAGATATTAATATAGTTCTTTGATGCTGTAGTGGTTAGAGTATTAGAGCTTTGTCCAAATGATACTGGGTTCAAATTAAACACTAAATGAAAGAAACATTACCAACTCGTACAGGGTTATTCAAAATGATTGTCGGGGTTTTAACAACTTGTCATACAGAATACACTTGAGATAGCAGTATGTACTTGCATCGATGGATCTAGAAAATCTCAAAGAGCACCCGTAAGGTATGTAACAAAACCTTAGAGTGTTGTTCTATTAAATAAAAAAAAAAACATACACTCCTATCTCAAGTGCATTGTGTATGACAAGTTGTTAAAACCCCTATAATTATTTTGAATAACCCTGTATGTTCCCCGCAGTTAAGAATGCGTCAGCCACGAAACACATTCTTTCTTTTTTCAAGATGATGTCATAACAGTGTTTATAGTGATGTCTTTGTTCATAAAAATGAACTTCGTGATAAATGTACAGAATGTGGACTGACCAACAAGAAGGTACGTATTGTGGGAGGCGTCGAGACTCAAGTGAACCAGTATCCTTGGATGGCCCAGCTAATATACGATGGCCGCTTTTACTGTGGCGGATCGCTCATCAACTCCAAGTATGTCCTCACTGCGTCACACTGCGTCAAGGGGTAAGCTGTAGTTTCACTGGACAGTAGTCATCCTTTCACTGTACATTCTGACAAAGGTTTCCAATCAAACTGCAAAAAACTCTTTCTGTCATTCACTCCTTTTGTAAACTGTTTGTACAGAGTACTTACCCAAACACACACACTGTAGTCTGATTGCCAGATCTGGGTGTTGTTCGCCAGGCGCCATTTAGTAATAGAACCACTTACTTTGATTAAAGGCTACGGATGTTCAGAGTAATCTAGTTGGTAGGAAAACTGAAAAAAAAAAGTTTTCGTGGCTTTAGTAGAGAGATGCTTGTAATAAATAATTGAATTTTAAAATTCTTAAAGTTTGGAGAAATTTGGATAATCCATGCTCTTAAACACATGTTATTAGTTCAGGAAAATCAACAAATATAACTTATAGCCTGGAATTTGTAGAAAATGAATATGAAATTTTGATCGGACAGCCCGAAGGGAGGATGCAAATTGGAAGACCAAGACGTAAATGTGAGGATAAAAGTGAAATGGATCTTAAGGGAATAAGATATGAAAGTGTAGACTGGATTCATCTGGCTCATCATAAGATCTATTGAAGGGTTGTAGTGACTATTTTCATGATACGTTGGGTTTAATAATGAAGGTAACTTTTTTTTGAGCAGTTAAGCTGCTGTCAACTCAGAAGTTCTGTATGTATTCAGTTATGTAGCGAATAAGGCAAAGCCTGAGCCTGTAATTTACAGTTTGAAATCCATTCTTGATTCTCATACTATTTACACGTAGGTATTTCAGATCTGCCACAAAGGAGAATTGCCTTATATAACAGTGCAGTGTGACATGTTAAATAGTGAAATTACATACAAGTTTTTCTTGTTGATGTGAAAGTAATGGCATGCTAGAAATTTTTTTTGGCATAAAATTAAATTTATATCGATCTATATACGATTACAAAGAGTTTCAGTTGCACAAAATTGTGGAGATACTTTTATTTTAGAGCTGTAATGTTATTGCCCTATCGGCAGGAAACTTTTGCAAAATCATTATGCGATAGGATTCCGTGTGTTGTAAAATTAAATCATCTTTGTGATCACTACGACAAAATACCTGTTTTTACATTTCTTCTTCTGGTAATGAATCATGGAATTGTTTTAGTTTTTGAAGCCCAGTGGTAAATACACGTACACCTTGCTGCAACTTTAAGACACTTTACAATTTGCCTTACAGTTAATTTCATGTTTCTAAAAATAGACATCGACATTTTCCCTAAACAACTTTAACCAATTGGTTTTTATTTTGGACAAGAAATATATTTTCTCTTAGGAGAACTGAGTAGTTTTTCATGAGGTACGTATGTCAGCTTTCAAAGGATTAATGGTACATATTTAACTCTCAGATTTTTTGTAAATTAGTGGAAATTTGCCAGTTTACACTTTTTATAATTTTGGTCAATTCGTAAGAGGCACGCGACTTATCTGAAACTTTGCCTTAGTGCAAAAATGACTTCCGTAAATGTAGCCTGGTAGAAAGTTACTTTTTGGTGGAACCTGTCCCGTCTCTCGCAATATGCAGGGCAGAAATATATTTGAAAACTATAGGTTCGCCCGAAGCTTTTGGCATCATAAACGTTACCACACGGCATCAAAGGCCAAAATATCAGTCTTTATAGCTTCACGACTTGGAAAATATGCCCTTTTTACAGAAATGTGTAGCAGAATTGAAGATTTGTGTGTAAAAAAGAGAGAGCGGTGTGCGTTGTTGAAATTTCAATTAGTTGTTATTTTAATAAACTGAAGTTCAGAGACCACTTTGAAGACACAGGCTTAGGTGGGAGGATAGTGTTCAGCGGGCTGTAAAGGAGTGGAACTGGAAGATGTGGACCGGAATATTTTGGTTTATGACAGGGAGTAGTGGCTGGCTTCAGTGACCACATTAATAAAATATTGGGTTCTGTAAAATTAGGAAACAAATCAAAATTCTATTCAGAAAGAAATTAAGAGCACATTGAAGTCAGGGAATGCTTGCTATCATTCGGTGCAGAATCTTCTGTCTTCCAGTTTGCTATCCAAAAATTTAAAAATTAAGATACACAGAACTATAATTTTGCCAGTTTGTTTATATGGATGTGAAATTGGTTGCTGACATTGAGGGAGGAACGTAGGCTGAGGGTGCTTGAGAATAGTGTGTTGAGGAGAATATTTGGGCCTAAGAGGGATGAGGTAACAGAAGAGCGGAGGAAACTACATAATAAGGAACTTAATGATCTGTACTACTCACCCAATATTGTGCGAGTGATAAAATCAAGAAGAATGAGATGGGCAGGGCATGTGGAGCGTGTGGGGAGGGGGGGGGAGACGTGTACAGGGGTTTTGGTGGGGAAACCTGAGGAAAAAAGACCACTGGGGAGGCCCAGGCGCAAATGGGAGGATAATATTAAGGTGGATCTTCAGGAAGTGGGATGTGGGATTATGGACTGGATCGAGCTGGCTCAGGAGAGGAACAGATGGCGGGCACTTATGAATGAGGTAATGAACCTCCGGACTCCATAAAATGCGGGGAATTTCTTGACTAACTGCAAACCAGTTAGCTTCTCAAGAAGGACTCTTCTCCATGGAATCAGTCAGTCACAAAATTAGGAGAATTTCTTGATTGGCTGAGGAACTTCTGAAGAAAGTCTTTGTTGCATGGAATTAGTTCAGTTCAATATCCCGAGACTGCAATCACAGAATGTGTGCGTTTGTTGTGTAGTTCGTATAATATCCAACTTCCTGTCATTATATTCACCTGTTTGTACTGCACAGATTTAACCAAAACAAGTTGGTGGTGCGGCTGCTGGACCACTCACGGGTTGACACCAGCGAGGCGCGTACCATAGAGAGGAAGGTGCGGCATATTGTGGCACACAGTCGATACGATGACGAGACTTTCAACAACGATATTGCATTGCTTGAGCTCGACAAGGCGGTGCCGATGGAGGGCCTTCTGCGACCTGTCTGCCTTCCTATAACAGGTACGCGGGCAGTGCCACCCGCCCAGAATTAGAAAATCAGCACTGCTTACACCCTTACCTGTGGTTTTATGTGACCTTTTGCGCTATCTGTATCTCATATGGTGTAGCGTCGACGGCATGATAATTTATGGATGACGATTGGGAGGGATCTAGAAGGAAGCGGCATAAACTTCGTCGAAGTTCTGGCCCAGAATGTTGCTGGAGGGAATGAGATAAACCACGACAGTTCTTAGCGAGGATATCCGACGTCCCTGTCGTGATTTGAACTGAATTGTTTATGAATGCCTACCGCTACACCAGGCTACTGGGTTACTCCGTTTTCTATATCGGAAACTTTTAATGAGAGCTATATTCTCTTGTCTACAAGCTTAAAATTAAGATAAAACTATGACTTTTATATATTGTTTTGTGAGGGTGTGAAACCTGGTCTCTGACATTAAAGGAAGGACTTAGGTCGAAAGTGTTTGGGATGTTGCTGACGAAAGTATTTAGACCTAAGAAGGAACAAGTACCAGATGGCTTCGAAACACTGTGTAATGCGGCTCTTCGTAATTTGTATCTGCGTATTAATTGCTGGCGTGATAAAGCAATAGGTAAAGCAGCATGAATGGAAGATAGAAGAAATGAATGCCAAAATGTTGCTTAAAATGTAAGGTAGGATACTGCGTGGAGGGCATAGGCTTAGAAGGAAGGGCAATATTAAAACAGATCTGATCCTATTTGAACCAGTCGCATTCTGTTCACGTCATAACCTACTAGTTCTTTCTGATCCTTTTTAATATTAATCTGTCTTCTACATATAGTTCTGTCAATTTGTCTCTTCTCGTAGAGTTTCAGAACTAAAATAACTTGCGTAAATTTATTAAAAATGCCAACAAATGCACTTGGTTTTATGAATGCAATTTTATTATATAGTGACCGCCGACATGTTTCGGCCACTCATGTGGCCGTCTTCAGGGTGGTAAGTGCAAGAATACACTCCATAGTTCAACTTTACGGTTTTAACTATGGCGTGACCCGACACGCTATACATATATTTGTATTCTTGCACTTACCACCCTGAAGATGGTCACATGAGTGGTCGATACATGTCGGTGGTCACTGCATAATAAAATTACACGCATGAAACCAAAATACATTTGACATTCAGAGGACCGTGCATCGTGATATATTCTTATAATAAAAGCCAACGAGATGCACTGTACCTCAAATTTATTTTCATAAAGAACTCTACATGTTTAGAACAGATCTACTCTCCATCATCAGGAGTCTCAACACTGTTTACACGGCAACAGATATTTGTCATGCTAGTTATGTTGACTGTCTGCTAGCGAGGTCGGGATGGAATTAGTTCCATCCCGACCATGTAGAGATTTTTATCAAAATAAACTTGAGAAATGATGCATCCCTTTGGCTTTTATTATAAGAACAAAATACATTTTTAAGACTTTAATTAATGCACGGAATATGGAACATACCAAACTAAAATACTTCATTCACTTTTCATGTCTCCCCTTTGTGCTACATTTTATTTTATTTGGCGCAACAGCTGCCAGTGGCCCAGGACCTCCTCATTCGTGAGGTTTCTAGATCACACACAACGACGCACCACAGTCGGTAGGGCTCGTCTGGACGAGTGATTAGCTCGTCACAGAGACCTCTACCCGACAACATACAACAGACTTTCATGTCGTCGGCGGGATTCGAACCCACAATCTCAGCAGGTGAGCGGCCGCAGACCTACGCCTGAAATCGAGTGGCCAATGGGATCGGCTTGTGCTACATATACAGCCCACATTTATCTTCCTTGGTTTAGGCACTCAGAAATTCGTAATATAAATTAGATAATTTTTATGAATGTACTTTTAAGGCATTTAAATTCCGAAGTTTCTGGTAGTGATTAAGAACTGCTGAAACTTGGAAACAAACCTGTATATCACGTACACCCACAGCAGTCTGCTGATGAATCCTGTGGTAAAGGCAGCCCAGAGCAGTAGCAGCAACAATGGCAAAAACAATAGGAGTTGTTTTGCGCCTGTTCTAACGTATGGAATATGTTCTCATGACAGGCAAAAGCTTCACTGGGCTACAAGGCGTGGTGACCGGTTGGGGCGTAACGATACAGTATGGGGCCCCGTCTGATGTTCTGAACGAGGTAACAGTCCCCATCATGTCCAACAAGGACTGTAGGATGACTCCATATGGCCAAAAGAAGATCACAGACAATATGCTGTGTGCTGGTTATCTAGAGGGAAAGCAAGACTCGTGCCAGGTAAGAATATGCTGTTGGAGTTTTATGATTTTAATAGTCGGAACATATTAAAGGTTTTGTTACCCTGTTGCACGTATACAGGGCTTTGGAAAATGATACTATAAACATTTTACCTCGTGAAATGTTTCAATGAGCAGAGTGTTCAGCTGTGGGTTTACAAAATTGGGCACGTGTGTGAGTTACAAGAGGATACAGGTTTGGAAGGTGGTGTGGTCTCTACGCTGACTTTGTAAAGTTCGAAAAGTCAATTAACAGAATTACAAACATTCAAGCACGACTGTAAGCTGGGCGTGAACGTAAAACGGGAGGAGTTTGTTTATCTTACCTTTGTGAAAGCACACTAAAATGCTTTTTGAAAGAGAGGCGCAGATTATAAATTTCTAGTCTTGTCAAAATTGTACGGTTTTAGTTAATAAAAACATCCAGGAAAATGTTCAACCTATGGAGAACGCCAGCGTAATTTAATGGTAGTCATTATCTATAACATTAAATCCCTTTATCTCCATAATTTCTCTACTCCCCTCTTGTCGTGTGATCTGCTTGCTAGGACACCCCATAAGGCATGTACGCAGAGTGCATTAAAATCATCTCTGGCCACTGCCCCTTCATCTGTCGGTAACTGTATGTGCTTTGTTGAACAGAGCGATATTGTGATATTCAGCAGCCTTATTATCATCCCGTTCCTCAGTTGTAAAATAGTGAAGGTGTTTAGCGTCAAGTTGCTTCCTTATGAGGAACAAAACTGATGAAAGTGAGATTATTTTATATTTTTTTTATATTTTATATTTATCTCTTGAAAACTTTATATATAAGTTAAGGGGGTTGCAATAAAAATAGTTTCGTATTTGAGTTTGAAAATTTACTTATTTTGGTAGTTTCTCTTAGAAGGTTGGATACTTCAGTCAGTATTAATCGACAGTAATGAGTGTTCTCTTGACTGCAGGGTGACAGCGGGGGCCCGCTGCATGTAATCAACGGGACAGTGCACAGCGTGGTCGGTAAGTTGACACTGTGCTGTAAGAGTATGTGAAAGACTGCTTTATTTTTATGAAGGCCTAACAGCTACCTCAGCAGTCAAATTAGTACAGATAATGAGCTGGTCACCGCCCAGTGGTAACCTTATGCACCACCTCCTGCAACCGCACGGAGTGTTGAAGTGTTTCAGTGTTCCCACGGTAAGCACCGATTCGATCCTCAGCAGCATTAGCCCACTGGTCTTATTAATAGAGACAGCCCGATTTTTCTGTGAGGTACAAAACTGAATATTTTTATAGGCTGCTCATGTAATTTAAATGGTTAATATTCATTATATTCAATTTAATACACTAGCTGTTAGCTGGGTGCTTCCCTCCTTCGAGCAAAACTGGAACAAATCCAGTTTGTAACACATCAATTGCCCGATAAATGGGGGGATTCGGAAGCGTGCCCCAAACTAGTATTATTGAGTGACTAAGATTTTGTAGCCCCTATCCACTGAAAATTCCTTCCTTTGTGCAGAATGTCTCCGTGTTGTTGTAGGCTGCTGGACCGCTAGCCCGAATCGAGTCCAGGCAAGTCGAGTCGCATTTAAATCACTAAATGCCCTGAAGGTGGACACGTTTGTTTTGAACAGAACTCTTGTACGTCTCTCTCGACCTGCAACTTCGTAAGGAGTCAGACTTGTTTCGGCTTAACTGGACTCAATTGAGTCACATAGTGTGTGGCCTTGCCTATTGGCTTGGTGCGTGATCACAGCAGGTTTCTTATAATGTACAAGCTATCTACGTCCGCCGCTGTTCGGTTGTTTGGAAACAGTTTGATTGTATTGTGATGAATTTGGAGCGCCACTGTGGTAAATAGTAGAAAATTAATTGAACACGATTATAAATCTAGTATTTTCGAAAATAATGAAATATTAAACTCATTTTTACAGAACTGCTTATTAGTTTACAGCAAACCTTCGTCGAAAAGATGAATGGAAGTATAAATGAATGAATGAATGTGGAATAAGAAACGAACTTAATGTCACTTAGTATTATATTTATTTCTCCTTTATAAGTTGCTCAACATGTTTCTGGCTACCTTGTGCCCATCCTCAGGAGCTGACAACTTAGTGGTATTTTTGCCGCGTGTGGTGTAGTGCCGTGGCTGTGTAGGCGGTCAGATCCGTTTGGCTGGTTGTGTGTCCATTGGGGAGTACGTAGCACAACGTACTCCCCAATGGACACACAACCAGCCAACCGGATCTGACTGCCTACACAGTCACGGCACTACACCACACGCAGCAAAAATACCACTAAGTTGTCAGCTCCTGAGGATGGGCACAAGGTAGCCCGAAACATGTTGAGCAACTTATAAAGGAGAAATCCATATAATACTAAGTGGCATCTAGTTGGTTTCTTATTCCACGCTGAAATACGATGCACGGTCAACCACACATCGAATGAATGAATGACTGACTTTGAAGTATGGTCGTTGTTTGTTGGTATGCAATCAAAAAGAAAGATGACAATGGAGTGTGTATTGCAGGGGTGGTGTCTTGGGGCGAAGGATGCGGCTGGCGGAATCGCCCTGGCGTTTACACGAGGGTGAACCGGTACCTCACATGGATCAAACGATATACGAAAGACGCCTGTTACTGCGAATGAAACTTGTGGTGCCGCGCCACGTAATTTCCATCTAGTCACATTGAACTGCTGGACGTCACGTGCTGCTTGCAGTCCAACCAACACTGACTATTTATTATGATTTATTGACTTGTATGATATTTGAAATAAATAAAGATATTATCTGCATGTAAATATCGCTTCTCCAAATGGTTAGTATTGTTTTCCACCAGCTTGACTCCTTGAGAGTACAAAATACCTCAGCACAGTAATAGACTGTAAGAGGTTTATTAATTTTTGCTAGTTTCCAGACTGTCTCCGGTTCCGAACCAGTTCCCTATCTAAATACAGTAGGAAGCTGTTTCTGCAACGGTTAAATGGACACGGTTTCTTGTGACCAATCGCCTGTCACCTAGTGCTGGCTGTAAGGAGGGATAGTTTCGTTCATGCAAATCCCCTCTACATCCTCATAGCGTTGGTTTTCAGTAAATTATAGTTAAACTTTAACTTTCTTTATCTTTTCTGGAAGCTGGCCTAAATTCCATATTTCTATCTCTGTTTCGAAGGAAATGTTGGTGCAATTCCTTAAAATAAGGCACTGCACTCCTTCCATATCCTTCAGTTCACCGTTCCTCACAGTTCACATCGTCTGCAAATTCAAGAGGGCGAAACAGAATAGTTAGAATTATAAACTAATCAGAACCTTTCGGACTTTTAGGACTGTCTTTGGGAAGGCTGTAATAGATGATAAAGAAATCGCAGTGTTTTAGGAAGAAGCAAGATGCGGCTGTGAATTATAATTAGTGTACAGAAGCTCTCAGCATAACAGGTCATGCCTCGACTGGTATAATGTTCAGAGTTCCGACAGCACGTCTTGTTTGCGGGCATGAATTTGAAACCGTGATCTCCCGCATACAAGGCAGAATGGCCAACTCACATGGAAAGAAACAATAATTTCGTTGCCACAAATAGAAGTATTTTTGTTGTTGTACATTCTTCTCCAACCGCTTTTTATTGTAATTGGTGTGCTCGTTGCTTCCAAACATGTTTTGAAATGAAAGTCTAAATTTGGGCCTGCGCAGTGACTGCCAGTAATTTCTTGTTTGGAGCAGAGAAGTCATCCCTCTGATGCCGTACATCAGTGATGCAAGTTTGCATCTCTGAATGTACTGGCGTGTGAAAGTACTGCCACAGTTTTGTTGTATTTATAATTAAACATAGTCATCGATATTCGTTACATTTTAATAACAACAAGATAGGCCATGTACGTATTAACATTAAATTTCTGGCGAGTTCGCGTAATGTGTATACTTCTCAACTGTTCTATAAGCCTGATACAATTTCAGCGGAACAGAGTGCTTTTATGGCGATTTAACGTCGCCGACTACAATGAAACGTACTTAGTCTTCCTGTAAAGTGGCCGATATTTTTCCTCGATTTCGACCAAATTTGAATTTTCTCTCGACAGATTGTCGTAAACGTATGCAATATAAAATTTGACGGAATACGTCCACTGGGACCGGCGCTGATACATGCGAACAAACGGAAGGATGGACGGAAAGGACGAGGGTAATTGGCGCTTTTCGCGACTACGCGAACGTGGCCAAAATGCGTTGTCATTATTGAAACTCCAATAGCATTGATGTTTGTTTACCGCAAATGAAAGTTTCGTGTTGTAAGCCACTGAGCACCATGCATAGGAATGTTTCTTGATGTTTATGTGGAAGAAAGAAGGTGGAATGCAATTAATTATTCCTCATTGGCACTCACTTTTCTGAAGTATGAATAAAGAAATGATTTATTCTGTTATGATTTATGACCAGCGTCTATGAAGGCTGAATAAGTTGTTGCAACCTTCCGGGCCCCAGACTGTCGCTACCTCAGAGCAAACCATTTGTGTAAATACATGGGGTTCTTATTGTGCTCACCGAAATTATGAGGTGAGTGGATCTTAAATAATACTGCAGTGGCAAATCAGGTCTAGCTGAAGGATACACAAGACAATATTATACCGTTCCGCTAGACCTGACCTTCGGGTGAGGATTCGCCAATGAATAATGGAGCTGGAGAGCGTGAACTAATTTTATCTGGCTCAGGATAGGGAGAAATGTCAGATTGTTGTGCGTACGGTGATGAACCTTCGGTTTCTATAAAATGTGGGGAATTTCTTTAACGGCTGAGAAACTGATAGCTTTTCGAGAAGGACCCTGCTTCGTGGAGTTAGCGAAATCTTGAGCTGAACCACGTGTCGGAGTTTGTTGAGGAAATGCGATTCCTTGACGTCATATACAGCAAATTAATTTGAAACTGGCTATTTATCGCTGGAATACATTACAGGTTGGCGGTTTGGGGGCCGACCATATTTTCTGCCTTACATACAATATTGAAACAAGCTGTGGAAACTTCTCATCTGCGTGTTGTACTAATTTGCAGACACTTCATTTATGGTTCTTGACGACCACACTTGAATCTCAGTTGTGGAGTGCTGGGAACTGGGGATTTGAAAACAGATAACGAATGTTTGCAGTACAGAGGACACCACAGCAAAACCTAAGGAAGGATTATTTTTAAAATTAGGTCCTAATGTCTGAGTAACTTATGTACTGAATATAATACCGCAGTAGAACAGGGTGAACAAAAACTGTATACCGTTAATTCTTAATTACCTGATGTAACAGAGTCGTTATTAATAATATGAGAGAGAGTTTATTAATTAATTATTCACCCTTTTTAAAACCCGAGGTTTAATTACCGTGTTCCAAAGATCGTATCCTGAGACACACAAGTCCAGTTCACTCCCTCGCTCTCTACTGCTTTGACACCTATTTAGTATTATCCTTCTTTTTGCCCCTGTATTCCACATATCTCTTTCCTTCTGGTGTTTCGACTAAAGTTTTATGTGAGTTTTGCGTCTACCGCTGCTAGCGCAGCGAATATAGTTCTTTGGCGAATCGATAGAATTTAATTCAACTGTTTTGCTCTTCTTAGAGTTCGAATATGATCTTCGGAACAGGGAAAGGAATTGTGACGTTTTGCTGACCGTGCATCTCAGTATATTTGTCTTAGTAATTAACCAACTTGATGCACAAAATTTTGTTTTACAGTAAGTTTATTTCATGCCTCTACATGTTACGAGCACCATGTGCTCATCATCAGGAGGTCAAAATTGTATTATACAGCCTCTGGTATCATCACACCTAATTGTATTATACAGCCTCTGGTATCATCACACCTAATTGTATTATACAGCCTCTGGTATCATCACACCTAATTGTATTATACAGCCTCTGGTATCATCACACCTAACTGTATTATACAGCCTCTGGTATCATCACACCTAATTGTATTATACAGCCTCTGGTATCATCACACCTAACTGTATTATACAGCCTCTGGTATCATCACACCTATAGGTGTGATGATACCAGAGGCTGTATAATACAATTTTGACCTCCTGATGATGAGCATATGGTGCTCGTAACATGTAGAGGCATGGAATAAACGTATTGTAAAACAAAATTTTGTGCATCAAGTTGGTTAATAACTAAGGAAAAGGAATGCTGGGTGTTCAGCAACACTTACAATTTGCTGGGCACTGTTCCCACTAGTATTTAAGATGAAGTCTGAAAACTGGTTGTGAAGTTTATTTTGTCTCTTATTTTTGAAGTGCAGATTAGGTTTAACTGCAGATAAAGTGGAACAACAAATAGTTTCCATATTATTATTTACTGTAGTGACATGCAGTTATTTCAAACATTCATTTCAGAATATACTGTTTTGCTAGAAAGAGATATAAGATATTACTTTAATTAAAATATATTATTTACCATTAAACAAATACATCTTAAATACACGATATAATAATAATATGTAGAGAAAAAATTCCGAGGTTACCTTTTCAGCTCTCTCAGCACGCATGATGTGGCTTGTATGTACAGTACATATTATGGTCATTCGCATAGAGCGGTTTCCCGTAATTATTTGCATTTATTTGTTATGTGCTCATAAAATTTTATGAACTTGCTCCATCAGTTTCGAATGAATGCTGCACATTTCTTACGGAATTAGATCAGTGTTTAGTGCACCAATTCTTTATTGGAACCCAACATTGATTCTTTAATTTTCAATGACATACTGTTGTATGGTTGGCAACTGTACCATTAATTTCTGTCAAAAGCAACACCTTTCTTAGCGGTTACTCATTTCATTGTAGCCGACATATTTCGAATAAATGGTTACTTCTCATAATTTCATGTTTTGAATACTATTAAGGCTTTGTAGCTTGTGAATACACAATAACCGACACCATTGGAATGAACAAATTAAACTTAAATGTAAGGTATATATTTTGAGACTTAAAGTGGTGAGTTGAAATATTAATAAATGAGTGACTCCTTAATAGATTTAGATCCATCTGCAGTAGTTGGTTTCGAGTCCGTCGCAGGCGAATTGTCCTGCAGCCAAAATGTTGCCATCTCCCCTTTTCCCTGAAAAATATAACATCACAACACTCTTTATCTGTAGATATTAGAAACAATTATAGGGGCTGGTTAAATTACGTAACCTTCGGTGTGCGTAAAAAACCCCGTGGCGAAGCAGGGATACTTAATACTCTAATGACTGTAAGTGATCACAAGATTTTTCAGCTGATTGCCGGGATAATGCTAAGAAGAATTAATTGCATTAGAATATGATTTACTCTCTGAAATAATCTTATGATTAAAATTCCTGTTATCAGATCACCGAATTTGTGAACATCGTAACCTCGAAGGAAAGTGAAACGCTGCATTGCGGGCTGCAGGATCAATAATTTGCTTCAGGCTTTATGGTCTTTCGTAGTGTTCAGACTGAGACCCTAATCAGGGAAGTGAGTAAAATACACAATGGTTGTCCGGTTATAATCATAAACTAACGGTACAGGTAAAACTTCTCCCGAAGTATGCACTGAGATCAAGTACAGTGACGACCAGTCATATCCATACAGAGTAAGGATTGACGTTTCGGGGTCTGCATCTGTTTAAGTTATCAGGCTAACTAAACTGTTATTCTTCTATTTAGGTTAGTGAAATGAAGAATGCTCTCCGGTTGGCAGTTATGGTATGTGTGTGTTCCGACTAGCTTGTACTAAGAGTCACATTGGTCGTTGCGATGGTCCCAAAAAGGCAGCATGATATCACAATATATCAGTCTTCTGAAGAATAAAAAACCAACTAGATGCCACTTATTTTATTGTACTTCTTGTAGGCTCAACATGTTTCGGACATTACTATGCCCATCATCAGGAGCTCGCGACTATGATGTTGAGTACCACATTGGTCGTTTCGGTCTTGGTTGCTGTATGTTGGAGGTTAGGTGCGGTCAGGCTGGAGTAGTGTCCGGGTTGCAGGCTAAAGCACAAGCAATTGCGCTTTAGCCTGCATCCCGGACACTACTCCAGCCTACCCGCACCTAACCTCCAACATACTGCAAACCAAGAACGAAACGACCAATGTGGTAATCAACATTATAGTCGCGAGCTCCTGATGATAGGCATAGTGATGCCCGAAACATGTTGAGCCTATAAGAAGTACAATAAAATAATAAGTGGCATCTATTTGGTATTTTATTCTTGAGTTATCACAATGATGCACGGTCCAGTAAACATCAGATAGCAGTCTTCGTTTGGGGCACTTGACCCGGTACTCGGCTGTGCTGCCAGTAAGGAACCTTATGTCTTTGTTCCTTTCCTTGATAAGTGCGATATTGGAAGTGACCGTTCTGAACTCTTGATGGAAGCATATTTCATAAGTCTAGCATTTACTTTATTGAGAGTTAACTTTTTTCCCACGCGTGGCATGGGGCCGTAATTGCTTATTCCTTCTACACAGGGTCAAATAGCTTTAACTCCTTTGCTGTATATTCTTGCGCCTTATTTCCATTCCTGGAAAGTAACTGTAAAAATCCACTCTTTTACTTAAAATTTAAGGGTTTGCCTGAGGATGGCTGTTGTTTAAATATACTTACTTATAGCACCACGGGATTTCTCAGTTCAAAATATAAATATGTCTCTAACAAAACCATATGACAGGAAAGAAAGAAAGAAACAAACAAACAAACAAGGCTGTTGTGTACATACTTTCACTGTGACAAGTCCTCTGGGTTCAGTGACGTAACGATCATCAAGCAGTTGCCGCGTTGTTGTCGATATATGTACCTTTCCAGGCTGCAAGCAAACAAAATAATCATCTCAGAGGTTAATGTATAGAAAACAAGTGCAAGATAGCTTATCGGGACACAGCGACAACGGACTGAATTTTGTCAAAGTACGTCGGTTTGCGAATGGCGAACGAATTGAGAGAGAGAAGGTTTGTCTTCTCTATCGAGCACTCATTTAACCATTGATTACCTTTTTCACAAGCGGCCATAAGTCCAGTTAGAGTTCGTACGTATTTAAACTTTAAATTTGTCTACCATGCAATGCAACTTTTAGGTTCCAGGCTTCGTCTGTACGGTAAATTCTGAAACTGTAGATTATGTTATACCTCCTTCATATTGGTCGTCTATATTGTTAACTTCACTCAGTCGAACCTCTTGTGCCGGTAGGTTGAGAGGGAAGTGAAGTAAAGGACAATTTGTTTGCTTTTAATGAGCTAAAATTTTGCACATGAGGGGGCTGGCCCGAGGTATCCTAGAATTGTTTAGGGTTTACTCCCCTAGGAGTGTTGGCTTCATCACGCCTAATGAGCCCCCAGCCCCTACCATACCCTCATAGTCATTTTCAGGATTCTCACCCCGGCCTTCTTGGCTACAGTAACGGTGCTGGGGATAAATTCCCGCCGTACGTCACCCTAGAGAGAAATTCTGTACTGCTGCTGCCCACCTCACGTGGCGAGGACATTGAGATTTTATTTTGAGGCGCCGTTTGTATTCTGTGTGTTACAGAATATTCTTGTCTTGGTACGGTTGGAATGACAGACTTTAGGTGGGCAATAGCTTCCTGTCTGAAATGGCGATACTTAACTTTTCCTGAAATTTTAGTGACATACACTTAAACTCGTAATTCCAAAAGTTTCTGTTGCTTAGATTGCCATGTAATAGATATAACGACAGGGTGTTCTGTTTTATGCCTGAAACAACTCAATGACTCAAAATTATGACGTTTATTGGACCGTGCATCATTGTGATAACTGAAGAATAAAAAACCAACTAGATGCCACTTATTATTTTATTTTACTTCTTATCGGCTAAACATGTTTCGTGCATTACTATGCCCATCATCAGGAGCTCGCGACTATAATGTTGATTACCACATTGGTCGTTTCGTTCTTGGTTTGCTATATGTTGGAGGTTAGGTGCTACTGGGCTGGAGTAGTGTCCGGGGTGCAGGCAGCAGTCGTGCTTTAGCCTGGAGCCCGGGCACAACCCAACCGCACCTAACCTCCAAGATACAGCAAACCAAGAAAGAAATGACCAGTGTGGTAATCAACATCATAGTCGCGAGCTCTTGATGATAGGCATAATAGTGCCCGAAACATATTGAGCCCATAAGAAGTACAATAAAATAATAAGTGGCATCTAGTTGGGTTTTTATTCTTCACTCAAAATTATGTTTGTACCAGGAATTAAACCCTAAAAATATAAAAGAAATATAATCTAATTTATTGTGTCTTGTGTAGTGTGAGGTCTGTGCGAAGAGCTGATCGCTCGTTCAGAGGAGTCCTACCGGGTGTGTGCTTCTAGTTTTATGTGATCTGAAAACTTCAACAACGCGGCGGCCGAAGCTCGAGTTGGGCTGTTGCGTTACTGAAAACAAACAAAATTATTGCTGATACTGAAATAAAAAAGCAACGTGAAGACTGTGAAAATGATTTCCTCGTGGTGTCTTGCGGATATTAACCGAGGAAAGCATTATATAAACCCATGAAGGAGAAAATAAAATAAACTTTTCTTATGTAGTGGATGAGAACTGATGCCAGGGGCAATTAAACAGATGTCTAGTAAGTCGTACGGACTCGTATTGCTCTTTTGCGGGGTAAAACACAGATGCATTCTAGCTATGCAAGCTTTTTAGCGTTTTCTGAAAGGCTACTCACCAAGCTGGTGGTTTGCATTCTGGCCGCGGTATTGACTGTGTCTCCAAAAAGACAATATCTTGGGACTTTGAGGCCAACAACGCCAGCAACTACAGGGCCGGAGTGGATTCCTGCCATTGAGAAGAACAGAGGCAAATAATCATACTGTTCAGGGCATAGTTTTATGGTGCGAAATAACTGCTTGCCATGATCTTTTCATGTCACCAAAAACAAAAATGTAGTTATTAACAAGTAAGCCGACTACACTAGTTTTGTATTAAAAATTCACAGATTTCAACTCCTCTTGCTACATTTATCAAGAATTTACTCATAGCGTTTATATGGTTAATTAGTTATAATATTAATAATACTGATGAAACAATAAACTTAAATTTTTGGGGGCTTATTGGACCTTGAATTTGGACCTAGGAAGGACGAGGTAACGGGGGAATGGAGGAGACTGCATAACGAGGAGATAAATGATTTGTACTCCTCACCCAATATTGTGCGGGTGATAAAATCGAGAAGAATGAGATGGGCTGGGCATGTGGCGCGTATGGGTGAGGAGA
>Ga0123355_10002528_pt1 | contig 25906 bp, 24 predicted proteins | sample TergutEmb28metaG_3_FD_89872 | JGI IMG/M metagenome (GOLD analysis project Ga0123355, IMG submission 89872) | Embiratermes neotenicus P1 segment gut microbial communities from Petit-Saut dam, French Guiana - Emb289 P1 | ecosystem: Host-associated > Arthropoda: Insects > Digestive system > Gut ...
CCGGGTGTCTGACGAGGTGCAGACGGCATACGGCTCCATCAGAAGAAAGACGGCGCAGGGATATGGGATTACAAAGACCAAGATGGAGTATGAAGATATTGCGAAGATTGCACGAGAAAATGGCCTGTCTTTTGCTCAGGTGATGGATGAGCCATCATGCTAAATAAGCTGGCGGGAGTAGAGTAGTTTGCAGAACTGAAAAGCCTAGAAATCTTGGGTTTGCAATGGGTTTGCTGGGTTGAACTTTGGGGAAACTTGTGGTATAATCGGCAGACTGATATACCACAGCGACAGTTTATATTTGGCAAAATCGAAAGCGAGGAAATAAATGATCACTTCACAACAACGTGCCAAATTGCGTGCCATAGCCAACAGCTATGACACCATTTTTCAAATAGGAAAGTCCGGTATATGTGCTGAAACTGTAACGCAAACAGATGAAGCACTTAAAGCACGCGAACTCATTAAATTGCGTGTGCTTAAATCATCGCCGGATACTGCACGCGAAGCAGCGACAGAACTTGCGGAAAAAACACAATCTGATATTGTTCAGGTTATTGGTGGGCGCTTTGTTCTTTATCGACGAAATAAAAAGAACCCCAAGATTGAGATATAAGCTGACGGGAGTTCGACTCCTATCAACTTATGAATGTCTGCGATTTAAAAATTTCAAATCATAGAAAAACAATACATGAAGCAAATGCCTCATATTTTTTCTATCTGACACAGGTGCAAAGAAAACGAATGGCTAGAGCAAATATAAAATTCCCCAGACCTATAGAATACTAAAATTGTCGCCATATATTGTATTTGTACGTCAAAGTGCAAATGCAGTTGATGGTTTCGCCATGTGCATTCAATGCGCTCAGTTTTGGCAAAATGCATTGCAGTTTATAAAAATCATATCAAAAGTGCTGATTTGTTTGACATTTCAGCACTTTTGTGCTTCTATATTATGAAATATTTCATGCACAAACTTGCAAAAATGGTTGACGCTGACTGTTATAAAACTTTGCTTTACTCAGAACATACAGATTGCGGATGGTTGATATGTTTTTTAGCGCATAGTTTTTGACAAAAGCTTCACCAAATTAAAGGAGGATATTTCATGTTTAAAACAGCTAAAAATCTACTCATTATTATTGCAGTCCTGGCTCTGGCGTTTTCCGTTGTCGCGTGCAATGGCGGCGGAAGTGATGATGGTACAGGCCCGATTAATTTGGGCGTTTTACTTCCTATTTCGGGGGCGCAAGCGTATTTCGGTAATGACATGAACAACGCATTTATACTTGCAGTTGAGCAAATAAATGAGGCCGGTGGCCTTTTGGGTAGGGAAGTCAATTTGCTTCCTGTCGCTGATGATGGCTGCGACCCTATGATGGCGGCTCAGGCGGCGACACGAATCACGTCTTCCGATGCTCATTTTGTTGTAGGTGGCTTCTGTTCAGGTGCAACTATTGCTGCACTTCAAGAATTCTATGACAACGACATGATTATGGTTATCTCTGCCTCGAACTCCACCAGAATTACAGATTTGAATCTGAATCAGTCGTTTATGATAAACAGTCCAGCCACTCATCAAGTGGACAAGCTGGTTGATCTTGTACATCACCTAGGTGTCACTGATGTGGCTGTAATTCATCAGGGCGATGACTTCACACAAAATTTGTCGGACATCTCCAACGTCAAACTGCCTGAGGCAAACATCAATATTGTTACAACTCAGGTTATGGAAATCGGCGCTCCCGATGTTTCCGCAATTGTTACTGCAATCAGACATGCCGGTGCGGATCTTGTTTTCTGGGCGGGTTACTTTGCAGATGGTGGCAATATGGTCAGACAACTTCGCCAAGGTGGTTTTGAGGGTTATATAGTGGCTGCAGATGGCTCTTCTTCAATAGAATTTATTCCTGCAACCGGCCCAGCAGGTCACGGTGTAATGGTGCTATCCACACCTAATGCACAGCTTGCTGCAGGTGGAGCAAGCTTTGATGAGGCATTTATCGAAAGATTTGGAATGTCTTCAGGCTCATATGCCGCGCACGCTTATGACACAATCATGCTGCTCAGAACCGCTATTGAAAATGCGGGAACAACTGACTTTGAAGCAGTACGTCAGGCGCTTCAAGATATAGAATATAGAGGTATCACGGGTCTCATCTCGTTCACCCCCGAACGTGAGATTCGTTACTCTAATTTCCTTGTTCTTCAAATCTGGGATGGTGAGTATCGCCTCCTTCCGGGACTCTAAAGTTAAGCTGCCGTCAGGCGATGCGGTTCGATTCCTGGTAGCTTTAAATTAAATTCACAATGCATAATGCTGGATTTTCCGCCATGCTACACAATAGTATGACGGAAAAACAGCTATATGCAAACATTAAGTCAGGTGGTGAAAACAGTTTGTTTACAACATACGAAATCATTTTCCAGCAATTGATAAATGGTCTGATTCAAGGCTCATTTTATGCTCTGGTGGCACTCGGTTTTTCTATGGTTTACGGTATAATCAAGTTGATCAATTTTGCACATGGTGATATTTATATGACCGGTGCTTTTATATCATTTGTTGCATTTAGTATCATCGCTTCATTCTCAGAGGGTGTTGTTGGGGTTGTTTTGGCGGTTATTGCATCCATGCTGTTGTGTGCGGCGATAGGGTTTTCAATTCAAAGAATCGCATACAAGCCTCTGTTTGATGCCCCACGCCTTTCGCTCCTAATCACAGCGGTCGGGGTATCTTTGATTTTGCAAAACACCGTCATGGTGATCACAAATGGCCAGTTCATGTTCTTTCATAGCGCCATAGACAATATGGCGGGCGTACGGTTTGGGGAGAATATAGGCATAAGTTTCCTTGAAATCGCTATGATGCTCATAACTGCTGTGCTCATGATAATTCTCACACTGTTTATCAGCAAAACAATGTGGGGCAAAGCAATGCGAGCCATATCCACCGACAAAGATGCTTGTCGGCTGATGGGCATAAATGTGAGCAAGGTAATCGGGCTAACTTTTATGATTGGTTCTGCTTTGGCTGCAATTGCAGGCGGCATGGCCGTTATTTACTATGGTCAAGTCCATTTTTTCATGGGATATATCATTGGAATGAAAGCATTCACCGCAGCGGTAATCGGCGGCATAGGCTCAATACCGGGAGCTATGGTGGGAGGCCTATTGTTGGGGCTTTTGGAAGCCGCCGGAACACAGCTCATCGGCTCGGAATGGAAAGATGTTTTTGCTTTCGGCATACTTATAGCAATGCTTATATTCAGACCAAACGGCATTTTTGGAAAAACCACGATAGAAAGGATGTAGATTATGGAAAAGCAAAAATCAAAGTTTATTGTTAACTCAAAAAAACTTGGGTTTTTCGGTGACGTTGTAGAAAAATGCTATGTCCTTTTGGATAATAAGAAAGTTAAATGGATGGTGTTTGCTGCGATTCTTGCTCTGGCAATACTCTTTCCACTCATAAGCACAAACTATTGGATTAGTGTTATGCAAAATGCCATGTTCTTCATGCTGCTAGCACTTGGGCTGAATATCATAGTCGGTTATACTGGTATCTGTAACTTCGGGTTTGCAGCACACTTTGCCATAGGTGCATATGTTACAGCGATTTTGATTAGAACTTTTGAGTGGAACTTTTGGCTCACTTTGCCGATTTCTTTGGTTGCATCAATCATAGTTGCTTGCATAGTCGCTGGGCCAACATTAAGGCTCAGAAGCGATTATCTGGCAATTGTAACGCTTGGCTTCGGAGAAATCGTCAGAATTACTGCCAGGAATTTGCAAATAACGGGCGCGGCTTCTGGCCTGAGTGGCATATCCAGACCAGAATTATTTGGAATACACCTGACAACAATCTCGCATTGGTACTATGTGTTTTTAGCGTTGGTTGTGCTGTATATAATAATTTCTAACAGGATTAAAAACTCCAGATTTGGACGTGCGCTTGAGTATATCCGTGAGGATGAAGATGCCGCTATGGCTATGGGGGTAAACACCGCCAAATTCAAACTGTTTGCTTTCATAGTAGGTGCAGTTATGGGCGGTCTTGCAGGCAGTTTCTTTACTGTGAGGATGGGTGCAATTTCGCCGCAATCATTCCAATTTATCATGAGTGCAAATATATTGCTGGCTGTTGTTTTGGGCGGCATGGGCAAAATACCAGGCGTGCTTATAGGCGCAGCATTTATTGCCATTTTTCCGGAACTCTTTCGAGACATACCTTTTATCGGGACTGCTCGAATGTTGTTTTTCGGAATACTGCTCGTTGTTGTAATGATTAAAAGACCACAGGGGTTGTGGCCAGAGAGAAGAAGGTAGGTGATACCATGGCATTAATGGAAGTCAAGGATTTATCCATGCGTTTCGGTGGCATAATTGCTGTTGATGACTTGAGTTTTGAAGTCGAAGAAGGTTCTATTACTGCACTCATAGGGCCAAACGGCGCAGGAAAAACTTCGGCGTTTAACTGCCTGACCGGGTTTTACAGGCCTACATCCGGTTCGATATACTACAAGGGCGAGCCTTTGGTCGGGTTGAAGCCTTACCAGATAACTTATAAAAAAGTTTTGCGAACATTTCAAAATGTGCGGTTATTTAAAAATATGACTGTGTTGGAAAATGTAAAAAGCGGTGCGCACAGCATCAGCAGTCAGTTTGTATTGGGTGCATTGTTGCGTACTAAAGCGCAGCGAAAAGAAGAAAAAGAGATATTGGAAAATGCCTTGAGTTGCTTGGAATTTATTGGGATATCAGATTTGAAAGATAAAGTCGTCAAGAACCTGAGCTATGGTAATCAGCGTCGTGTTGAATGGGCAAGGGCATTGGCTGCAAAGCCTGAGTTGCTGTTGCTTGATGAACCGGCTGCTGGACTTAATGCAGAAGAAAAAGAAAATCTGATTGATTTGATTCGTCGTTTCAGAGAAGAGCTTGGTATCACTGTATTTTTGATTGAGCATGATATGAGCCTTGTTATGAAAGTATCGGAAAAAATAACTGTTCTGAATTTCGGCAAGAAGATTGCAGAAGGCACACCAGCTGAGGTGCAGGCAAATCCTTTGGTAATTGATGCATATTTGGGCACCGATGATGACAAGGAGGGTTCGGCATGGCTGAAGTAATTTTAAAAGTTGAGAATCTTCAGGCGCACTACGGAAAAATTGCTGCGCTTGATGGAATAAGCTTTGAGGTTGGCTCAGATCAAATAGTGACGTTGCTGGGCAGCAACGGAGCAGGGAAGAGCACTACGCTTAAAACGATTTCTGGCCTGATGAGCGCGTCAGCGGGAAAAGTTACTTTCTTTGGCGAGGACATTACAAAGTTGCACTCACATGAAATAGTGCAAAGAGGGATGATCCATTTGCCGGAGGGCCGCCGCATCTTTAAAGACTTGACTGTTTTGGAAAATCTTGAACTAGGTTCTTTTACGCTTAAAGATGATGCTGAGCGAAAAAGGCGCATCAAAGATGTTTTTGATCGATTTCCGCGTTTGGGCGAACGTCAAAAACAATTGGGGGGCACTTTGTCAGGTGGCGAACAGCAAATGCTGGCTATCGGCAGAGGGCTTATGGCTAAACCAAAGCTCTTGCTTATGGATGAGCCGTCTATGGGTATAGCCCCTTTGATTGTTAAAGATATTTCAAATATCATCCGCAAACTTCACGCCGAGGGTACTCCGATACTGCTTGTAGAACAAAACTCTAAAATGGCACTGGGTTTGGCTGACTATGGTTATGTTCTTGATACCGGAAAAATTGTGCTGGAAGGCAAGGGGTCGGATTTAATCAATGATGAGAATGTGACCAAGGCCTATCTTGGAGTTGGTGAAAGCTAAACTCCCAAATCGCAAGAGGATATGCTATGAAAACTAAAGGCTCCATTTTGGTTATGATTATTGCCGCGGCCATTATGATACCTGTGTTAATGGCTGGGTGTACTTCAGCTGAACCCGAAGCTCCAGCTGGCTATACAAACGGTGAAGCTGCATCCGGAAATTCAGCAGACGCTTTGCGCTTTAAAGAGGAACATGAGGTTTACAATGGGCAGCTCAGAGATAACGGTGAGCCGCATCTTGATATCTATATTCCGGCAAATAATCGTGTTGTCTATTTGGAGTTTGATGCGCTAATGGATTTTATAGATTCCGGAACAGGTGTGTTTTTCTTCAGCCGACCGACCTGTCCTTGGTGCAGGGTTTTGCTGCCGACATTTCTGGAGGTTGCAGAAGTTGCCGGCATGTATATTTATTATTATGATATTGACTATGACCGTGAAGCGCATAATCAAAACTATGTGCGTATACTTGAAGCGTTGCATAACTATCTACCGGTTGATGACCGTAGCCAATCACCGGATGAACCTGATTTTGACGAAAATCTCAAACGTGTAACGGTTCCGCATTTGTTTTTCATGCAAGACGGTCAGGTTATAAACGAAGTTATGATGAACCGCCATCCTTTACTGGTAGATGAAGACATGGCCGGCCTTTATAGTTTCCTTTTAGAAATGTTCCGCTCTATCCCTATGGCAGCTCGAGACTTGCCTTGCATTGAGGATTGTTAATAAAACAAGAGTACTGCCTGAGCACACTGAAAAGTAATCTCAAGCAGTACTTTTTTGACACTAAAAGCTTTATTGCAGATTCAGTCGTCGCTTTAGCATATACCGTGTGACTAAGTAAAATAACGCACAAAGTATTGCAGTAAAGACTATTGTTATCCAAGTGTAGATTTGAATACCGGAGAAAGCAGTAAGACTATGTATATAAGATTCAAAGTCCATTATGAGATGAGACCGAATAGCAAGCACCATGATTATAGTCATTATTATCTGCAATACAGTTGTTATCCCTATAAATGCTCCAAATGATACTAAAGCACGATACTTATTCACCAACATACTCAGTGCCATACAGGCGTAGAGCATCAGTGTATTTGCAAGCGAACCCAAAACAAGCATCAAACCGAATTGAAATATCAACAGCGTTATCTGATGAGATGTAAAAGGTATTTGAGAGAACATATACCTGATACCGTTGTGGATGCTTGAAAGGTCAATGTCGGAAATAGCCATTATCAGTATGGCTACTGTAACCACCACAGCACTGGCAAAACCCCAAATCGTTGCAACAAACAATTTGCTTAGAATCAGATTATCCGGCCCTGTAGGTAAGGTCATCATCAGATAGCCCTCGTTTGTCAAAAGATTTGTCCAAAACCGCTGCAAAGTGAGTATCAGGACAATTACGGCGATACCGACCATCAGTATCACTGAGACTGCAATGCCTATACCTGCAGATACTCTAAATCCAAAATGCCCCAGGATACTGTTGACTATTGAGACCAGGAGTAGTGCACCAAACAGTGGAATAAACACTCGCCCCATCGCCAAAAATTCGTATTTCATAAGTTTTCCTAACATCTGAATACCTCCCTGAAATAAGCATCAACTGACATGCCGTGATTTTCTCTTAAGTCGTCCACAGATGAGCTGAGGGCGATTTCGCCATTTTTGAGGAAAATTACATCGTCAAGTACTTGCTCAATGTCGTATATGAGATGTGTCGAAATAACAACTGAAGCGTCCGGATTATAGTTTTTGATTATCGTGTTTAATATATAATCTCTGGCTGCTGGGTCAACTCCGCCAATCGGCTCATCCAAAAGATATAATTTGGCTTCGCGTGCCATAACAAGAATAAGCTGAACTTTTTCTTTCGTTCCTTTTGAAAGTGACCTGAGTGCGTCTTTTTCGCTTATCCCGAGGTTTCTTAACATATCTTGCGCTTTATCTAAGTTAAAATCGCTATAAAAGTCTTTAAAGAATGAAAGCATGTGCGAAACCTTCATCCAACTGTTGAGATATGTGGCTTCAGGTAGAAATGACACAATAGCCTTGGTTTCCGGGCCGGGGCTCATACCGTTTATCAGAGCCTGTCCTGATGTTGGGGTTAGAAGGCCAGTACAGATTTTTATAAGGGTCGTCTTGCCGCTTCCATTTGGGCCGAGAAGTCCTACGATCCTGCCTGGCTCTATCGTTAAATTAATGCCGTTTAGCGCGACCTTGCTGCCATACGATTTTCTTAATTCATTACAGTTGAGTATCGCCACGTTCTTCCACCTCCTCTATTTTTGTTAACATTGCGTTGGTTTCATCTTTGCTATATCCGATTGCCGCCATTTTGCTGACAAACTCATCAACTAGCTTAAGGGCCATTTCAGTTTTGATTTTTTCAATCATTTCAGACTCCTCTGTAACAAATCTTCCGCTGGTTCTTTGGGCATAAACCAACATTTCTCTTTCAAGTTCCGCTAAAGCCCGTTGCACTGTGTTCGGGTTGACAGATGCGTCTTCTGCCAGGTCGCGTACTGCGGGCAGTTTTCCGCCGGGCGGATATTGTCCTGACACGATTGCGAGTTTTAGTTGTTCCTGGAGTTGAATGTATATTGGTCTGTCGGGTTCAAATCTCCACGTCATGTTACCACCTCCTATTTAGTTTGGTTGTTGCATTAATCACTTAGTGTGTCAACACAATAATACAAATTTTCCGGTTTGTCAAGCTTTTTTTCAACAATGACAAATCGTAACCACTAAGCTACTACAATTCACAGGCAAATAGGAAACAAGTGGTATGACACGGTTTTTTCGCGTAAATAGGGCAACAAGACCCGTACTAGCGAAAAAATCGAGGCATCCGGGCAGAGTTTGAGTAATTTTTGAACAGTAGCAACTCCCCTCGATTCGACTCCTGTCAGCATAGCGCAACCTTGACAAAAGTTTTTCCGACAACTATACTCAGTGATAAAAAGGAGGAGCCTTTATGAAACTATTTAATACTTTAACCATGAAAAAGGATGAGTTTGTGCCGCTTGTGCCAGGAAAGGTAACGATGTACGCTTGCGGCCCTACTGTTTATAATTATTTTCATGTTGGTAATGCCAGGCCGCTTATAATGTTTGATGTTTTGCGTCGGTACTTAGAATATCGAGGCAATGAAGTTACCTTTATCCAGAATTTCACTGATATTGACGACAAAATTATCAACCGTGCCAACGAAGAGGGTCTCAGCAACACCGATATTTCGGAGAAATATATTCAGGAATATTGGACAGATGCACATGGCCTTGGGGTGCGTGACGCGACAATACATCCCAAAGCTACAGAAAATGTCGATGAAATCATAGCTATGATTTCAAAGCTGATTGCAAACGGTTTTGCGTATCAAAGCGGCAGTGATGTTTATTACAGAACCGCAAAATTTCCTGAGTATGGTAAGTTATCACGACAACCGCTTGAAGAGCTTCAGGCAGGTGCTCGTGTAGATGTAACTGAGGTCAAGGAAAACCCAATGGATTTTGCGCTTTGGAAAGGTGCAAAACCGAGTGAGCCGTTTTGGGATTCTCCATGGGGGCAGGGTCGCCCAGGCTGGCATATCGAATGCTCTGCAATGGCAAGCCGGTATCTTGGGGATACGATTGACATTCATTGCGGGGGGCAGGACCTGACTTTTCCGCATCATGAAAACGAGATCGCACAATCGGAGGGTTGCAGTGGCAAGCAATTTGTGCGCTATTGGGTGCATAATGGTTTTATCAGCGTAGACAGCAAAAAAATGTCAAAATCCCTCGGCAACTTTTTCACTGTTCGTGAGGCTGCCGAGGCTTATGGGTATGAGAATATTCGGATGTTTATGCTCATGAGTCATTATAGAAGTCCGCTCAATTATTCTGGAGCAATTCTATTGCAGGCAAAAAGTGCGCTTGAGAGACTTAAAACCGCAAAGAGCAATCTTGAGTTTATCGCCGAAAATGGCTCTGATAAGCTGAGTGCTGTAGAGTCTGAGCTTATAGAGACTCTACCTAACTTCAAAAAGCGGTTTGTTGAGGCCATGGATGATGATTTTAATACTGCTGATGCTATTGCTGTAATTTTTGAATTGGTTCGGGAGAGCAATACCGTTGCTGCGTGTGAGGCTCCATCTCAGGAGTTTGCCCGATCTGTATTGGCTATCCTCCACGAGTTTGATGGTGTTTTGGGCTTGTTTTATACTCAGGTCGATGATGCAGGATTGGATACGGAAGTTGAGGCATTGATTCAAGCAAGACAATCTGCCAGAAGTGAGAAAAATTGGGCAGAGGCAGATAGGATTCGCGACCAGCTCAGTGCAATGGGCATTGTTTTGGAGGATACTCCGCAAGGTGTGAAGTGGAGAATTGAGCATTAAGAATTAAGCATTGAGGATGCAGCGTATCGTTGCATCCTCAATGCTTAAGCTGGTGGGAGTTCGACTCCCACGTTCTTCAGCACCTTATTCATCCAGCTTGAGTACCGCCATAAACGCTTCTTGCGGAACTTCGACAGAACCCAGGCTTCTCATGCGCTTTTTGCCTTCTTTTTGCTTTTCGAGCAGCTTCTTCTTTCGTGAGATATCGCCTCCGTAACATTTTGCCAATACATCTTTGCGAAGCGCCCTGATGGTTTCTCTGGCAATGATTTTACCGCCGATCGCTGCTTGCACAGGTACTTCGAAGAGCTGCCGCGGAATATTCCCTTTGAGTTTTTCAACAATTTTTCTTCCGCGCTCGTATGCTTTGTCTTTGTGTACGATAAATGACAATGCATCGACAATTTCACCCTTGAGCAATATATCCAGCCTTACCAGATTCGAAGCACGATACCCCTGGAAGTCGTAGTCTAGCGATGCATAACCTCGACTTCTTGATTTGAGCGCATCGAAAAAGTCGTATATGACCTCGTTTAGCGGCAAATCATAACGCAGCTCAACGCGTGCGGAATCCAGATAAACCATCTCTTTATACTCACCGCGCCTGTCTTGACACAAATCCATGAGGTTTCCGACATATTCCGGCGGACATATTATTGAAGCATTTATAAAAGGTTCTTCTGCCATTTCGATAAGAGATGGGTCGGGATAATTGAGTGGATTGTCAACATATGAGACTTCGCCGTCAGATTTTGTGATGCGATAAATAACGCTGGGTGCCGTCATAATCAAATCCAGGTTATATTCACGCTCCAAACGTTCGCCTATTATTTCCAAATGCAGTAGCCCCAAAAATCCGCATCGAAAGCCAAAACCTAAAGCAGCAGATGATTCTGGTTCGTATGTGAGTGCCGCATCATTGAGTTTGAGCTTTTCAAGGGCATCACGCAGGTCGGGATATTTTGCACCATCGGATGTGTACAATCCCGAATAAACCATAGACTGCACTTTTTTGTATCCGGGCAGGGGATCTGATGACGCATCCTCGGCAGTTGTGATGGTGTCTCCAACTGTCGTATCGGCGACATTTTTTATGCTCGCAGTCAGATAGCCGACATCGCCCGCGGATAAAACATCGCATGGTTCCATACCTACCGGGCGCATATGCCCAATTTCTACGACACGGTATTTTGCTCCATTTGCCATCATTTTGATTTCCGTGTCGCGCTCTATTTTTCCGTCCATGACCCTAAAATATACAATAACGCCTTTGTATGCATCATACTGGCTGTCGAAAATCAGCGCTCTGAGCGGTGCATTAATATCTCCTTTAGGGGAGGGGATATCGGAAACAATCCGTTCGAGGACTTCTTCAATGCCGATGCCGCGCTTTGCCGAAATCTCAGGGGCATCCTCGGCAGGTATGCCAATGATATCTTCGACTTCCTTTTTTACGCGCCCTGGGTCAGCGGCTGGCAAGTCTATTTTGTTGATGACCGGCAAAATTTCAAGATTATGGTCGAGCGCAAGGTATGTGTTTGCAAGTGTCTGCGCTTCAACGCCCTGAGCTGCATCTACGACAAGAATTGCGCCCTCACATGCCGCAAGTGAGCGTGAGACTTCATAGTTAAAGTCCACATGTCCCGGTGTGTCAATCAGATTAAGTGAATACTGCTGGCCATCCCGAGCGTTATATGTCAAACTGACAGCGCGGGCTTTGATGGTTATGCCTCGTTCGCGCTCCAAATCCATATTGTCCAGTATCTGCTCTTCCATGTCCCTGGCATCAATTGCACCACATTTCTCAAGCAGGCGATCTGCCAGTGTTGATTTGCCATGGTCAATATGAGCTATTATTGAAAAGTTGCGAATATTAGCTTGCATTTTTTACATTCCTTCCGCAGCTAAGTAATTAGAGTAGTTTCTTTAGTTTTGAAATATATCCCATCTCAGTTTGCTTTAGTTCGTGCATCTCTGACAGAATATCTACTATCGTTTTTTTAAAGTCAACAGATTCATCAACACGCGACTTGGTGCGCCCAAGAATATAATCGGCGGTAACATCATAATAATTGCACGCCTTAACAACAAATTCGAGTTTTGGTTCACGTGCATCATTTTCATAATGCGACAACAACGCCTGTGAAATGCCCAGGTCTGCTGCTGCATTACGCTGGCTTAGTCCTTTTTCTCGCCGCAAGCCGCTTAGTGTTTCCGAAAAAATAGACTTCATCAGTAGACTCTCTTTTCTAAAGTTGAAAGTTTAGAGATTACCTCTAAAACCCTCTTTATAATACAGTTGGTATAGTATACAGTCAAACCGAGGTTTTGTAAACAGTTGCGTTTGATTTACGAAAATTTCGCATCAAATTCATATTGACAAGCTATATGCTGTTTGATACCATCTATAATGTAAGAAAAAGAATGATGGTAATTTAGCCCCTTGTACATTGCAGCAAAGGGGTACTAAAATATACAATCTGAACAGGAGGAATAAAATGTCAGGATTTTTTGACAAAGTTACAAGTGAAATCAACAAGGGTATAGCAACTGTTGGGGCGAACTCCAAGGCCGTAATGGAAAAAGCCAAGGTTAAGTCTGCAATATCGAATTTCGAAACAGAGCGCAATCAATTGTTCCATTTGCTGGGGCAGAAAGTGCACGAGCTACACAAGTCAGGCAACGAAATTTCCAGCGATGATGGAGTCTTGAGTTTTGTTGCGGAAATCGACAAACGCACTGAACTGATTGCACAGCAAAATGAACAACTCAAACGCATTGAGGAAGAACTTTCTATGGTCACAAAAGGCACCACAGGCTCCTCACAAGACAACTCGGTATGCAAGTGTGGCAGTGCGAATGCAGAAGGGTCTAGGTTTTGTACACATTGCGGTTCACCGCTATAAATAGAAATAAAAGTATCCCTTTTAAAACCACGCAGCAAATCCCTCAGACTTTCGGATGGGATTTGCTGCGTGGTTTTAAAAGCTACCATAGGTTTTGCTATCTATCCACACATATCTATAATCACTTGCGTAAACATTTTTGCGCTGATGAGCAGCTGGTCTACAGTCATAAACTCATTTGGCCCATGTGCATTATAGTTGACTCCAGGGAAGCCACAGCCGAACACGACTCCGCCGGGTATGTCGTGCACATATGTTTGCCCACCCATTGTCAAACACCCCGGTTCATTACCGGTATATTCTTCATATATTTTAAGCAGCGTCTGAACGAATTTGCCATCTTCAGGTGTATGGTGACATTGCGAGATTGTGGATTCTGTGACGCTTATATGCTCATTGGCAAATGCGGATTTTGTTATGCCTGTTATATCAACCTCATCTGCACAAGCAGGTGTTCTGCTGTCAAAGTTTGCTGAGAATTCATATTCTGTAAATCTCAGAACTCCAAAATTGACTGTAAGCTTACCGCTCTTTTTATCACTCATTTCAATTCCGAGCGCACGTCCGTTGTAGTCATTATGTGCAAACAGCCGATTGAGTGAACAGACATAGCCAAAGCTCTTGCTTTGCGCAAAGGGCATTGCCGCAAGCATCTCTATCAGAGCGGTTTGCGCATTATTTCCAAGTTCTGGAGTTGCAGCATGAGTGGCAGTTCCTTCAGCGGAAATCGTCAGCTTTCCATTTTCGCTCTCACCGACAATAAGCGTAGCGCCTGTCTTTTCGGAGTATGCACGGCAGAATGCTTCAACTTCGTTTTTTGCAAAACCTTCAACTTCGGCCTCGGCACGATTGGGAACAATATTTGTCGTTTTGCCACCTGTAATTGAAATAACTCGTGGCAGGACGTCGTCCTTTTCCCATGACGCACCAAAAAAGGGACAGAACCGACCTTTTTCTGTGTTGACAACCGGAAACTCTGCATCAGGCGAAAACACATTCGGAGGTGGAGCATTTTTAGCCAAATACTTCGTCACGTCGTCAAATCCGGTTTCTTCACCAGAGCCGAGAATGAGTCTGACGCCATGTTTGAGATTGGGGCATAATTCACGGGCGCAATACATCGCATACATTGATGCCACAGCTGGGCCTTTGTTGTCAATGATCCCACGCCCGTATATCACACCATCTTTAATAGCCATTTCAAATGGGTCTGTATCCCAGCCTTCGCCTGCTTCGACGATGTCCAAATGTGCCAGAATGCCGAGCAGTGGCGGATTAGGCCCTAAATCACTGGTTAACATGATGTTTTCAAATTCTTGGACGGCAAAGCCTTGCTTCTCAAGCATTGTACCGGCAAGACTCAGCACTTCACGTGATGCAGAGCCATAAGGCGCTCCCGGCTGCTCAGGAGTTTTGACACTGTTAATTGCAATCAACCGTCCAAGATCTTTAAGCATGTCGTTGGTATGCGCCTCATACCATTGATCAATTTTATCCCGATATGCGTTTTTGTTGTTATTCATAAGTCAAGTTTCTCCTTAATAATAATATCATGTGGAGTGGGAGTGAAAAGTATATTACAGAAGCCACGTCATGCGATGTAGGGGAGATGCTAAAGCTGGCGGGAGTCAAAACCGATGGGCGTTTGGCTCCTGTCAGCTAAATTTCATAAATCGCCTGAATACCCTTATAGGTCATATAGCAATCGAGTTTGCTCACGATTTCGTATGGTGCGTGCATGGATAATACCGGAACTCCGGCGTCTATAGTCGCTATATTTCGGTTTGCCATAAACTTTGCCACAGTGCCTCCGCCGCCCTGGTCAACCTTGCCCAGCGTTGTTATTTGCCATACGACGCCCTTTGCTTCAAACAATGCTCTGAGTTTTGCGACCACCTCGGCCGAGGCATCACTGGAACCGCACTTGCCGTGTGCGCCGGTATATTTGAGTATGCCAATACCGTAGCTCAATTTTGCATTGTTTTGCTTCTCGCTGACCTCCGGGAAGTTGGGGTCAAATGCGTTACAAACGTCTCCGGATAGACAAAACGATGCTTTGAAGCAATCACGCAGCTTGACTCCGTGTGGCTCACAGAGTTCTTCCATAAAATCTTCGAAAACAGCCGATTGCATTCCGGAAACACCATCGGAGCCAATTTCTTCTTTGTCAACAAGTACACAAACTGCTGTTTTGGCTGGTGTGTCAAGCTCCAAAATTGCTTTGAGCGCAGCAAATGAGCAAGAACGGTTGTCATGTCCATAGGCACCAATCATGGAGCGATCGAAACCGACATCACGAGCACACATCGCCGGCACTGCTTCTATTTCGGCAGAGATAAAATCTTCTTCAGTGATGCCGTATCGTTCATTGAGAATTTTCATAACTGCAAGCTTTAAGCGGTCTTTATCCTTTTCTTCACCTGCCGGGCGACTGCCAATCAGGATGTTCAGGCTCTCACCGGAAAATGCTTCTCCAAGCGTTTTCTTTTCCTGATCTTTGCTCAGATGTGGCAGAAGGTCTGTAATCATAAAAATCGGGTCTTTTTCATCTTTGCCAATCACGATATCGACGGCGGTTCCGTCTTTTTTGATTACAACACCGTGTAATGCGAGGGGCAGAGCGACCCACTGATATTTTTTGACGCCACCGTAATAATGTGTTTTGAAAAAGGCCATTTCGCCATCTTCGTAAAGCGGCACTTGTTTCAGGTCAAGTCTGGGTGCATCGACATGCGCAGCAGCAATATTCACGCCCTGATCCAGTGACTTTTTGCCAATCACAGCCAGAATTACAGCTTTTCCGCCAATGTCCATATAAACCTTAGCGCCGGGCGTTAACTTCTTGCCACGCTCAAGTGGCACAAAACCATTATTTTCAGCCAATTTTATCGCTTCTTTGACACACTCGCGCTCAGTCTTGCCATTGTCAAGAAATCGCTTGTATTCCTCACAATAAGCCTCGGCCACAGTCATATCTTCTTCGCTCATCGTGTCGAATATGTTCTTTCTTGTGTATAAAAGCTCGTCTTTATCAGGCATTTGTAAGCCCTCCAGATTCATATTTGCAGCAGCTTAAAAAAGAAGTCCTTGCAAACTTGCTCAAATTCTGCTTCAGTTTCGTATTTATTTTCGATTACATAATCACAGTTTTCCTTATAGAAGCTATCCGGCTTCTGGGCATGGATTCTTGTCTCAGCGTGATCATATGTTATAGCGTCACGTTTCATAATACGCGAGATCCGAAGTTCTTTTGGTGCTGTGATAGCCACGGTAACATCGCATCTTTTTGCCCTGCCGCTTTCAACGAGCGCTATCGCATCAATTACAGTTGTTTTTTCGCCTTGCTTTTCCCATTGAGCTATTCGACTTTCAATCTCTGCACCTATATATTTGTGCGTAATCGCGCTGAGGTCACCTAGCGCGATTGGGTCACGAAAGACGATTGCACCTAGTTTTTTGCGATTTATATTCCCATCGGTTAAAACGCCCGCAAATCGTTTTTCAATATCATTTTTTAGTGCAGTGCAGTGCATCAGAAGCTCGTGATATACTGCATCACTATCGATTGTTTTTGCACCAAGTAATTCCAGCGCTTTGAGCGCCGATGTTTTTCCAGCGCCGGTTCCGCCGGTGATTCCTATGGTAAACAATGCGACCACCTTGCTACATTTCCGAAGCTTTCAGCTTCTCTGCTTGGTCAGCCATGACAAGGGCATCAATCACTTCGTCGAGTGCTCCGTTGAGAATCTGCTCCAACTTATAAAGGGTTAGCCCGATTCTATGGTCAGTCACACGCCCCTGAGGATAATTGTATGTTCTGATGCGCTCAGAGCGATCACCCGTTCCTACCTGACTTTTGCGTTCGGCAGCAAGTTCTTCTGTCTGACGACGGCATTCTTCCTCATATAATCGAGATACAAGGATTTTCATTGCTCTATCTTTGTTTTTGTGCTGACTTCTCTCATCTTGGCATTCTACGACGGTTCCGGTTGGCACATGAGTGATGCGTATGGCCGACTCTGTCTTATTGACATGTTGACCGCCCGCTCCGCTGGCTCGGAAGGTATCGATTACCAAATCTGACGGGTTTATCTCAAAATCAACTTCTTCCATTTCGGGCAAGACTGCTACCGTAACAGTACTTGTATGAATGCGGCCTGAAGCCTCGGTTTCCGGAACACGCTGTACACGGTGGACGCCGCTTTCAAATTTGAAGCGTGAATAAGCGCCGTCGCCTTCAATGATGAAGCTGACTTCCTTAATGCCACCGATTTCAGTTTCGTTGATATTTGCGATTTCAGTTTTCCAGCGTTTGGATTCTGCATACATTGAGTACATTCTGTAAAGATTATAAGCAAAAAGCGCGGCTTCATCGCCGCCAGCGCCTCCGCGAATTTCAATAATAACATTCTTGCTATCATTTGGATCGCGAGGCAAAAGCAGAACGCGCAGTTCTTCTTCCATGTGCTCCATCTCTGCCTGTGCAGCTTCGTACTCCTCAGCGGCAATTTCCTTAAATTCGGGATCGCTCATAAGTTCTCTGGCGCCTTCCATATCGCTGCGTGCCTTTTCATACTTGCGGAAAGCATCAACAACAGGTTGTACTTCCTTTTGCTCGCGAGCAAGTTTTGCATATGTCGAAGGGTCGGAATAAACTTCTGGATCCTGCATACGTATTTCCAGAGCTTTATATTTTTCTTCAATAGCAATAAGTTTTTCAATCATGGTCGTGGAGCCTCTTCTCTATCAGGGTGTAATAGGGGAAGCTTACGGGAATCGAACTCCCGTAAGCTTTAGCGTGCCGCACAAGAATCCATTGGTTGATTCGTGTGCGGCGCATCGAACACTTATCCGTATCACGGATGTTATTTTTGCTCAGCTTTCAACTCATCGGACTCCCAGCCCCAAACAAACTCACCGCTGAAAACCCGAGAATTCATGTCATTACTATATTGGCTGATTGCGTTTAGTGGGAATCTCTTTTCCATTGCGTAGAAGAAAACGCCTGTGCCAATTTCTGGCTCAAGTCCTTTAATTTTCTCTATTTCTTCCTGCGTTGCTTTGAGATAGTCGATGGTGTACTTGATTCCGCTGCGGTCAAGTAGGCATCCGACTTTTTGATGTCCCGGAATCACAACTTCAGGCTGGAGTTCTCTTTCAAGCCGCTCAAGCTCAAGAATCCATTCTTCTCGTTGCGCTGATGTAATTTCACATGTAAATGGGTGCGCTTCGTTAAAAATGACATCACTTCCGTATAAGGTTTTAATGGAGGGAATCCAAACCACCGAATTCCATTTTAAATCTCCCATTATATGGTCGATGACCTCTATACGTTCGCCTTCCAGTTCAATAAATTTGTCTTCCAACGGCAATAGGTTCTTACATGGCTGACGGCAAAGATTACCTTCACCTATTATATCGATCCAGTCGTCAAGTTTTTTCTGGTATTGATCGTTGTATAGCGGAACTTCCTCGGGAAGCATGTAGCATTTTGCGTTTGGAAATGCTTTTTCGATTTCTCCAAGACCCCAGTAATGATCGGGATGAAGGTGTGTTGCAAATACTGCTTTTAGCTCGAGTCCGGTTTCAAGGACTTCTGCAATAACCCTGTGGGCATTGGATTTTGTCCACTGGCAATCCACCACGACGCATTCTTTCTGGCCCATAATTATGACTGATGCGACACTAAATCCAGCTTCATCAGCAAAATATACTTTCGTTGCGAGCTTGCCCTGCCCATGGCGGGTGGTAATAACTTCGCTCATTTCGCTCCTCCTGCTTATCGTATTATTTTTAGTGCATAGAGTATATTACAGCAGAATCATTTTGTCCATAAAAAAAAGTGTTGCTTTTTCCGTAATATTCGTGTAGCGTTGAGCTAAGTGATGTCAATAGGCTTTGGTTATTGATATCGTAATGGTCATAATATACATTTACTGCTATAAATTTTAACTTAACAAAGGGGACGAGTATGAGAGACATCTATTTAGTAAGCTGCTGCCGTACAGCAATAGGCAACTTTGGAGGGTCTTTAAAAGATATTCCAGCAGCAAAACTTGGTGAAATCGTAGCAAAAGAGGCTATTGAACGTGCAAAAATAAAGCCCAGTGATTTGGATGAAGTAATATTCGGTTGCGTTTTGACAGCAGGAATCGGACAGAATGTTGCACGCCAAGTATCTATTGGTGCCGGTGTGCCTGTTGAAGTTACCGCTACAACGATTAATCTCGTTTGTGGTTCCGGTATGAAAACAGTTATTGAGGCTGCCCGTACAATTTTGGCCGGTGATGCCGAGATTATCCTTGCAGGCGGTACCGAAAACATGTCGTTGGCTCCGTATGCTATGCCTGCTGCGCGTTATGGTGCGCGAATGGGCAACACCACGATGATAGACACAATGACCAATGATGGATTGACTGATGTCTTTAACAAATACCACATGGGAGTCACCGCAGAAAACATTTGTGATCAATGGAATCTCTCTCGTGAAGAATTAGATGAATTTGCTGCGTCCTCGCAAGAAAAAGCTACAGCGGCAATTGCTGCCGGCAAGTTTGATGATGAGATTGTTGCGGTGCCGGTTAGAGTGAAAAAAGACACTGTTGAGTTTAAAGTTGATGAGTTTCCACGCGCAACAAGTGCTGAGGCGCTTGGAAAATTAAGACCTGCATTCAAGCCTGACGGCGGTCGTGTAACTGCCGGTAATTCATCCGGAATAAATGACGGTGCGGCTGCAATTATTATCGCTTCCGGTGATGCTGTTTCGAAGTTAGGGCTAAAGCCTATGGCAAAACTTGTCTCGTGGGGACAGGGAGGCGTTGAGCCAGAAATCATGGGCATTGGCCCGGTTCCGGCATCAAATCAGGCGCTAAAAAGAGCAGGTCTCACGATTTCGGATATGGATTTGGTCGAAGCAAATGAGGCGTTTGCCGCTCAGGCTGTTGCAGTGGCTCGTGATTTGAGTTTGGATATGGCCAAGGTCAACGTAAATGGCGGCGCTGTTGCTCTTGGGCATCCGATTGGAGCATCCGGTGCGCGTGTCATTGTTACTCTGGTTCATGAGATGCAAAAGCGTGATGCAAAATATGGTCTGGCAACGCTTTGCATAGGCGGCGGCATGGGTGTCGCTACTGTTTGGGAGAAAGTATAGCGTTTGGGTAGGTAATTACATAATATAAACTCCGGGGGCAGAGCAATCTCTACTCCCGGAGTTTTTAAGTTAGTGTGGCTGGCAAGCGTTTGACTCCCGTCAGCTTGTGGTGTTTCTACCAAGGGAAGATTGGAAATGGGAACCGTTCAATCTCAGCCTCTCGTTGCTCAATATCCGGCTCTCTCTGGGTCGTTGGCAATCTTGTAGCGCGTCCCGGTTGCCCCGCAGCAAGGTCCTCATCAAATGTCAACATCATCTCAATATTTTGACCTGCACGCCAAATTTGAACAGCAGTCGTATCTCCGGCACGATATCTTCTCATAGCCGCTCTAAGCGTATCCATACTTGTAACTTGAGATTCGCCCAAGCCGGTGATAATATCTCCAACTTCAAGACCTGCATATGCGGCAGCGGAACCAGGATTGACCTCACGCACGTAAGCTCCAACGACCCAGCCATAGTATTCAGCATGGCCGCGTGTAACGGTCTGTCCTGTAATGCCTATAAGAGGCCTGCCGGCAATATAACCATGTTCAATAAGCCCCGAGGCAATCTCTATGGCATCGTTTATGGGTATTGCAAAACCGATCCCTTCAACATCACCGCGCGATAGCTTCGCTGTAACAATGCCGATTACTTCACCATTGGTGTCGTAGATTGGGCCGCCGGAATTGCCTCTGTTAACAGCAGCGCTAAATTGGAAAGTATTTATAACCTTGCCTTCTACCGTGACATCCCTGTCAAGGGCAGAAACGATGCCGTCGGTCATTGTGTAGACTAGATTTCCAAAGGGATTACCTATTGCAAATATCGTTTGCCCAACACGAACATTGTCGCTGTCGCCCAAAACAGCCGGGGTAAGTCCGCTGGCTTCTATTTTGATAAGGGCGACATCATTACTTTGTTCATAACCTATAACTTCAGCCTCATACTCTGTGCCGTCAACCATCACAACAATGATTGGCAAATTATTGAGTTGGGCAGGTTCGATGACATGGTAGTTTGTAAGAATGTAGCCGTCGGCAGATATAATAAATCCTGTACCTGCAACCGTATTGGTGCTCATATTTCCAAAAACGCCCATAGAAGGAACCTCTGTTTGAATCCCGACAACTTGCGTGAGTGCCATATCATAGATATCTTCAGCAGCCATACCGGCAGTGGAGGAAACCGCTCGCATCATAGGCATTCCATCTTGACTACCAGCGGTACCACCAAGCACAACTTGATTGACTACAGTATGATATCCGGCTCTGATGCGGTATTCCATAACACCGTAAGTCGCTGCAGCACTGACAAGCGCACAAACGACCACCAGGCATAGTGCTCTGAAAAACCCACCGGCTTTGCTTCTTTGCTTTTGCTGCAACGGTTCTGGCTGACCCTCAAATGTATGTCTGCGAGTTTGTCCATTATAGCGACCATTGTTGTATCCCAAATTGGTGTTGATTCCTGGAGTATACATATTGGCCATAGTGTCTTGCGGAGCGCAATATGAAGGTTCTGTATAAAGCGGCTCACGATTTTCGATACGGGGTTCGCCCCGTCTGCGCAGGCTCCATTCCGGTACGCTTTGCTGTTGTGCCGTAGCTTCTTGCGTTGGAGTAGGGCTGCTGATGGATTCCGGAATCTCTGTATATGCTACATCTTGAACAATATCAGGTGCATCTATGGGTGGTATGTAGCCAGATTCCGGCACCTGGTCGTTTTTGCTTTCGTAGTCGTGGGTCATCACGCACCTCCTAGAGTCTGTGGAAATTTAGACCATTCCCATGCTAATCTTTTTATTGTTTTTTATACTACTGGTATTATGTGTCCGCAACATGAATAAAATTGAAATAATTCTTTAATCTATTCATCAAACCAGAAATCTTGATAAAACCGATGGGAGTTCGACTCCCGTCAGCTAAAGTGAAAATAACCCTTGACACTACCCGACACACCACAATATAATCTAGCGGAGTGAGATACATGAAAAGGCAAGCTAATCGAAGTCAGCGTGAGCGCCGACCTTATATCACAACCACATGTCTGAATAAAACAAAAAGGAGAGATCTTTTTATGGCTTATTTTTTTGATACCCCCTCGCGTACTTTTAGCGAATATTTAATTGTTCCAGGATATTCCGGAACCGACTGTATTCCGGATAAAGTAGACATAAAAGCGCCTTTAGTTAAATACAAACGCGGTGAAGAGCCACAAGTTACAATCAATATCCCGCTGACCTCTGCCATAATGCAGTCGGTGTCTGATGACCAGATGGCCGTTGCTCTGGCTAAAGAGGGCGGCGTGTCTTTTATCTATTGCTCACAGTCGATTGAGAGTCAGGCGGCTATGGTTTTAAGGGCAAAGTCATATAAGGCAGGATTTGTCACAAGTGACTCAAATATTAGTCCGGATGCCACACTTGTAGACATCCAAGCGTTAAAGAAGAGAACCGGCCATTCGACTGTTGCTGTAACTTCTGATGGCACTGCAACCGGCAGTCTCGTTGGGCTTGTTACAAGCAGTGACTACAGAGTAAGCCGCATGAATGGCACTGAACTGGTTCGTGAATTTATGACCCCCATCGAGAAGCTTGTCACAGCGCCATCCGGTACTTCTTTAAAAGAAGCCAATGATATCATTTGGGATCATAAACTCAACTGCCTTCCAATCGTCGATGAAAATGGGCGGCTGATGCATATGGTTTTTCGTAAAGACTACGATTCGCACAAAGCAAATCCCATCGAATTATTGGATCCCCACAAAAAATATGTCGTCGGAGCAGGAATTAACACTCGCGACTACGCTCAGCGCATTCCGGCGCTTATAGAGGCCGGAGCCGATGTCCTGTGTATTGATTCTTCCGAAGGTTATTCGGAGTGGCAAAAACAGACGATTGAATGGGTGAGAAAAGAATATGGCGAAAGCGTAAAAATCGGTGCAGGTAATGTTGTTGATGGCGATGGTTTCCGCTTTTTGGCAGATGCCGGTGCAGATTTCATTAAAGTGGGCATAGGTGGCGGATCCATCTGCATAACTCGTGAACAAAAAGGCATCGGACGCGGACAAGCCACTGCGGTTATTGATGTCAGCAATGCAAGAAATGAGTATTTTGAGCGTACAGGGGTTTATATCCCGATTTGCTCTGACGGTGGAATCGTGCATGATTACCACTTCACACTTGCCCTGGCAATGGGTGCTGATTTCCTTATGCTCGGACGCTATTTTGCACGTTTTGACGAGAGTCCGACCAACCGCATCAGTATAGGCGGCAGTTATATGAAAGAATATTGGGGCGAAGGATCTGCACGTGCCCGCAATTGGCAGCGTTATGATCATGGTGGGTCGCAGGAATTATCTTTTGAAGAAGGGGTTGATTCTTATGTGCCGTATGCTGGTAGCCTAAAGGATAATTTGAGCATCACTTTGGGTAAAATGCGCTCTACGATGTGTAACTGTGGTGCTTTGACTATTCCCGAATTGCAGGAAAAGGCTAAGTTGACACTGGTTTCGGCAACTTCAATTGTCGAGGGTGGCGCACATGATGTTTTGCTCAAAGAAAATGTTGCGCCCAAGGGATATTCGCAGACTTAGAATTTTTGCGTCGCGACCGAGCTCGGTCGCAACGCGCTCTTCGCTTGATTATAAAAAAGTGGACTGTGCCAGATTTGAGCACAGTCCACTTTTTCTACAGTTTTCCTATGGGCATATGAGAAATATTGTTAGAATGATCACCAATACGTTCGAAGTTTATAATGACATCCAAGAAAACCACTCCTGAGTCGGCGGTACAGGCACCTTCGCGAAGTCGTTTCATATGTGATGAACGCAGCTCCTTCTCTCTCATATCAATAAGCACTTCCAGAGCCTCGACATCCGGGACGATAGAAGCGTCGTTATCCTTGGCCGACTGAACGGCTTTGTCATAGATTTCCATGACTAAATCATACATACCTCTAAGCTCTTCGATGGCATCCTCAGAAAAGTGTATACCATCTTCAATAAAGCTCTGAGCCAAATCAGCAATGTTGTCACCATGATCACTGATGCGTTCGATATCGTTTGCGGCATGTAATAGCCCTGTATGGCGAATAGACATATCGGGATCCATGCTCGACTGAGATACACGGGCAAGATAACGCATGATTTCATATTCAAGTTCATCCACAATGTTTTCTTGCACTTTGGCGGCTTCAAGCTTGCTTAAATCCCTTTCAAGAAGGCCCTCTACAGAGAGTCTGACACTTTCTTTGGCAAACTCAGCCATGCGAATGAGTTCTTGTTGTGCAAGATTGATGGAAACATTGGGTGTATCGGCCATATTCCAATCAAGATAAATGGGACCTTTTTGCACGGGTTTATCTTCACCGGGAATGATTTTTTCCAGAAGTTTGGCAAATAGGCCAATGAACGGCAGGAAGAGCGCAGCGTTAATCACACTGAACAAGGTGTGCGCATTGGCCACTTGCCGCCCAATATAATTTTCGGGAGAAATCGCAAGAATTAAAAATTCGTATTGATCTAGGAATATCAGGAAAATCGCAATGCCGATTGCATTGAACAAAACATGTGCCATTGCAGCGCGGCGAGCGGAAACGGTGCCGCCGATAGATGCCAAAACAGCAGTAGCTGTGGTGCCGAGATTAGTACCCAGTACAAGTGGTAAAGCCGCGTCAAAGGGAATAAGGCTGTACATCGTCATGGCGACGATTACGCCTGTTGCTGCAGTGGAGCTCTGGATAAGTGCCGTAAATATCGCGCCCACCAGCATGGCGAGTATGCGGTTGTCGCTAAATGTCAGCATGAGCTGTTGGAAAGCAGGGTCGTGGCGTAGCGGCACCATTGCTTGGCTCATCAGTGACATGCCGAGCAACAACATACCTAATGAAAATGAAACAAAGCCTGCGTTTTTGACTACTTTGTTTTTGAAAATGAAGTAAGCGGCAAAGCCGATGGCAGCAAAGAAAATCCACGTGTCCGTAATCCGAAATGCGACAAGTTGAGTGGTCAGTGTGGTGCCGATGTTCGCGCCGATGATAACCGATATAGCCTGTTTTAGGTTGAGCATCGCAGTGTTTACAAATCCAACGACCATGACAGTCACTAAAGTAGAACTTTGGGTTACAATGGTAATGAGGATACCAATCACCACGCCGACCCCCGGAAGCGATGTCAATATCCCCATTACTTTTTGAGTTTTCTTACCTGTGAGCTTCTGCAGACCATCGCTCATGGATTTAAGGCCAAATATAAAAAGCGCTAAGCCTCCTAATAAGCCGAAAATTATATGGATCATGACAATTTACGCCTCCAACGCCTGTATTTTATTGCGTCACCATTCTAGTTTTATAAAAGCATATCGCTATTGATGAAATTACAGAGATTTATAATCTAGTTCATCATCGCACCAAGATACTACCACTAAGTTTGATAGAACGCAACCATAAAAGCTTACATTGATTATCATTATTATTGTTCAAACGCTATACAAAATTACTAGTTACTGGCGTATGATAGTGTAAAATAGTTCTGGGAAAAATAAAGGAATTTTTTCATTAATGAGACCAACCGTAGCGTAGCGGAGGGCGGTAGTGCGGTTGCCGCCAAAGTTGGCAGAGGCGAAGTTACGGAAAA
>Ga0123355_10002529_pt1 | contig 25899 bp, 13 predicted proteins | sample TergutEmb28metaG_3_FD_89872 | JGI IMG/M metagenome (GOLD analysis project Ga0123355, IMG submission 89872) | Embiratermes neotenicus P1 segment gut microbial communities from Petit-Saut dam, French Guiana - Emb289 P1 | ecosystem: Host-associated > Arthropoda: Insects > Digestive system > Gut ...
ATATATATATATATATATATATTTGTGTGTGTGTGTTAAGGAGAAGTGCAATAGGCTAGGATGCGACACTGTGCCTTCTGTTAGATATTAGAGATGTGAGAATCTCAAATTCGAGTCCAGGATTTCTAATTACGGGTTATGCGCTATGTCGGTCTTTATGATTCAGCGGTCTCATGCTTTTCCCTACTTCAAATGTTCCTGCTAATAAAGCCACCTATACAGAAACTATCCTTTTTTATTTTCTTTTATGACGTCAAGAAAGTAAGTCGTGGCATCTAGTCACATCTGTAAAGGAAAACTCGTTATCATTTAAGTCGATTGTCAGTAAGAGTAAAATAAATCCCTTTTGTGCTTCGAAAATAATAAACGCAAATTTTTTTCTTTATATTTGGTTAGTTTTCGGTCCAATTATATCTACGCTTGTCTCAGCTTAAAGGTCAATCACAGGGTTACGTTTGTCAGTATTACACTAATTCTATCCTACACTGTATATGTTTTGTATCGCATCAAAAGTGCGGCAGTTACATCAAAAGTGCATAAATTCCTAAAAAGCTGTGAGATCTGATTAGAATGTTCACACTTTTCTCGACTTCTGTGGAAACGACCTCAATGAATTTGTTACGTTCCTTTTTAACTCATTCCATTAACACATGTTATCAGTCGTAGGCGTTAAATCTCATTGATATAACCCTGATTACAGTTGAGATAATTGTTTTATGGGATTATAATACGTTCCTTCTCATATTTTACATACTAACCTACAAAAATGAATGTGTTATAACTTAGAGATGAAAACTGTTAATCTAGCTGAACATAGCAAGTAAAACACACTCTAGCTGATAGTAATTTAAGCCTCAAACTGATGAGACTTGAATGTAAAATTACTGTTCCATTTTGTGATTAGAAGATGTACTGTATTAACACTCAGAACAGAAAGTACCAATCCAGGCACCTAACCTCCTCTTCAATCAGTAGCCTTCATGCAGTTCATTTATGGCTGTTTGGGCACGAATAAATACATGCACGTGCTTTAGACAACACGTGATCCGATTAGAACTAATGAGGAATTTAATCTCCAATTAAGTCCTTGTATTATACATCGCTTCGATTATCTGATCAACAGAACACCCACCAAACGCGCGAAAAAAACGAACCGATTAATACCACAGAGAGCTCATATACGAAAAATAAAATACTAAGAAATTTTAAAAAATTATAACAATATATACTAATATTCATAAAATACGTGACTGACCTGCTTCTATGATATACCTGCTGATGTACCAAATATGTAGGAGGTAGTGAATCGTCCGGACAATATATTTCAAGTTTTACAAAATCTCTTAGCCGCGGCCTCAAGAATGAAAGCGTAAAAATATTCAATGTAAACAGATATTGGAACTTGGCAGCGAATACTATAGGCTTTGTTCGCCAACAAATGACAATAGCACTCTTCGCCAAATACTTAGTTATTTACATAATTTGAGGTGTTTTTGCTTATATATAAGTATAATGAAATACAAAATAAACTCCCATGAGTATTTACACATACAAGGATCTTTGTATTGTGCACCTCGTTATCTCTTTAAGTTGTCTGCTTTGTTTTTTCATGCTACATTTGTGTGTAGAACGAAAATTTGTCGGTGTGTATATGGCAACAACGAGAAATCTGCGCACACATCAGTTTCCATGGAATGGTTAAGGAGCAGAGGTCGTCACAAAGAAACTATATCCCAAGGCAAAGTATAAGACATGTTATGATTTTACAGCAAGAAAAAAAAACATCTTCAGTCGGCCTTGCCATTAAGTTAGTTAAACCAATATGAAATCCTGTAACACTAGCAGACAATGGAACAACAGACCTAAATATTGACCTGTGACAGCTACGAACACTCGAGAATCATTAATTTGTGTTTAACCCAAACTTGTACCCTTAAGTAAGGTACAAGTAAGCGTTTCGGCGAATATAAGGTATCTATACATAACGAGTTACTGATGTAGAAACGACATCAACAAAAATATTGCACATAAAATTAAACTCGATTTTATTTCATGCGTCTGTTCAGAGATATTTTGGTATTTTCGAGCTGGATCAAGATATCAATATTCTTTACGTGTCTTTTCCAAAATATCATGGCTTCCTGCATTATTTTATACCAGGATTAAGGCTTTCAATGGTATCATACGGTAGCATGGGGGATGTAACGGCGTTCACTTCAATGAGAAACGGCAGCATCGATCATGTGCGTTCAGGAGCGAGACAGGTGGAGACTTAAGGCGGCCGTCCTAAAGGGGAAGACTTATGGTGGAAGAAGCTCAAAACTTCAGCGAAGAATTAACAGAAAGAGTCCGAAAACTTGCAGGGCAAATTGTCGTACATGGGGAGCTAATATATAATTAAACCTGATCTTATAGAACAAGCCATGAGCTTGTGCAATGCAATAATCTGGCTCAGGATACGTTTCGTGTGACCAGCGAAATGAGCATTCAGGAAAGAAATAAAGGCGTGAGATTCCCAAAACAAGTCAAAAGATTTTCCACCTTTCAAGTAGCTGACCGCTCTTTAGAGCTAATGTGAGTTTTACAATTAAGCCCGACAGGAGGAGAGAATTGTTAAACTCTTTCACCATTAATGCATACCAATATTTTGTAGAACACTAACAGAGAACAGATTTCGTATCCATTATCAAACCAACATGATAATGTTCTTCAAAGATATTATCGAAGTTTATTTTCCGTATCACGTTAAACCCAAAAATAATATGGCAAAATAAAAGGGTTCTTTTCTGTACAGCAAGCAATACATATATTCACCACAGGGCTGTAAATTGCTATTACGTCACTGTATACTACAGCAAGAAAGCAGGTGAATGGAATTACTTGGAACCAAGAAGCCCCCTAAACATTTATATCCATGCAAGATTTTAGGTTATCACTGAGGTATTGCTAAGGCTGTGTCTATTGTGATGTTACCCTGTGTTGTTCGGCCGGTGTTACCCAGAGTTTTAAAGGATTATCTCACCTCCATCCTCACAGTCAAGCAATCCCCCCAAAAAATCTCTACTGTAATGTTTAATGTGTTTATTTTATACAACACCACTTAATTTAATTACGTAAAATAAAACTAAATTTTGGAGCTTTTGTGAAAAAACAATATAAATAACCATATGGGAATAATAGTAAAACAACTTTCATGGAAATAAATTTAAGGCATGGAAACTACATCCGTTTCAGAGAGGAACCCAAATGTAAGGGTTCTGTAAATTCATTGGTGAAATGTCAGGTTCCAAAGGAATTCTATGCAAATAAATGATCAACAGTTTCTTAAAGAAGAATGTATAAAATTGAAGTATTACTATTACTCAAAAGAGCTACGAATATAAAAAGCTGATGATAAAAGTGGACAAAATGGAAGGGCACGAGGTGAAAGAAAATAAAGAAAATGCGGACGTTAATTAATTGTCGTAAGAACAGCAAGTAAATGGAGTGCTAGTACTGTCTGTTTGCACGAACTTCAGTGCAGTTTACATTCCATTATGCCATCCTCTATCATGGACATAGATGTAGCGTAACCTAGTACAATTAAAAGTAGACCCACCTACTTGAAAAGATGAATTAATTTCTAGAACAAAGAAAAACTAATATTATTATCTTTAATACATAGGCTCGGTAATGTAGATTTAAAAAAAAAAAAAAGCATTTTTGTCTTGAACTTTCCATTCTAAGGTTATATTGAAAATCTTATCCTTAGACCACGTTTCTAGTTAAGTCTTCTTTCGATAAACTTCTAATTGCTCTTATCAGAATTCATCGGCGTAAATATAATTACGAAGTAAAATGTGATGTGGTAATTTTGGTAGAAATTACAACTCTTGCCTCTAAAATTTCCGAATATTTCATGTCTTGTAAATAAACTTGCTCATGATACAACACACATAGAGCTGCAATAGTGTTAATATTTTAAGGATAACACTTTTACAGACGTGGTATGTGGAAGGTAAAGTTAATATGAAAAATATATAAGAAAGTCTGGTTTACGTATCTAAGGAAGTACTCTTATTTTTATTATAAAAGTCATTTGTGCTAATTCCTTTCAGGATAATTATCATTGTGTTAATTGCTATGATCAAAACTAAACCACGAAGTCACTGCCTTGTCGAAACGTCGAATTTCTTAAAATTAATCCAAGTGGTTTGTATGTCTGCCACTGTCATTAAAAGTTTAAACTTCAATCATATTCCGAAATATTGAACTTCGTACCACTGAAAGAGGGGAAAAAATATATAAATTCATATATATATATATATATACACATACACACACACACATATATATATATATACATATTTATATATATCTTCCTTCTCAGCAGTTTGTCCTTATAACTGATTTTACTTAAAGTACTGACATTTAAACTTATTTTTAAATCTGGGTTATTTAGTATGTTACAAACTCCCCATAGTTGCACGTTTCACTACTACGGACCCTGATAAAGTTATTTAATTAATACAGACTAGTCACTGTGTACTCCAGAAGAATAAAATCTGCCACGGACTAAGATGACCGCGTGTGTTTTAAAGAAAGAACTGACCTTCGCTTGTACAAGGAAACAATGCCTGGTACTTCTACGTTCTGCTATATCTTCGTAGCAACAAATTCTGTTGTAAAAAGGAACAAAAACAGTTACTCAAAAAAGCAAATTTTATAGTTTTAGTCACGAAATAATTGGCGCAAACATAACTGTCTTCTTGGACGTCATGCCATAAAGTCGGTAGTACATGTACAGGCGTCGGGAAGGAAACTGCTGTCTCCGGCATCGCGGTGTGTTAGCGCCAATGGAGGCAGCAACTTCCTCTGAAAAGTCGGAACATTCTGTATGTGCCAGATAATCTGCGGCACACTACAAAATCAATCTTCATAACCAAACTGTGAGAATCTTCAATTTCAGATTGATAATATTGCATTCCAGTTGTTGTTGTTGTTGTTGTTGTTTTCTTCTTCTTCTTTTTCCTCCTCTTCTTCTTCTTCTTATTACTATTATTATTATTTATTATCGTCGTTACTCAGGGTATTTACAATTACATATCTGATGTAATCAATATTTCTAGGGCACATATTGTTGCAGCTATTTTGTAGTTACAATTCATGGCGAATGTAATGCTACTTCCTACGTTACACCTTTGTATTTATTACGATTATGATTATTCCAAAATATTTGAAATCATCATACATGAGCATGTCGCACGCCATTTGAAGTCAAAATTCAGTCCCCATCAAAATGGATTCATTAAATCTGGTTCTACAATCACAAATCTTGTTGCTTATCCCGACGTCATCTCTCCTCTGATTCATTCCCAGTGTCAGGTTGATGCCATTCATTTTGCTTTTAGCAACACTCTCGATCTATTTCCGCATGTACTGCTTCTTCCTAAAGTTTATTACTTCGGACTGTCACCTCGTTCCACAGTTAGTAGACAAACAGACTGTCCCATATGTCCCACCGTAGCGCATTTTCGACACCGTATGAAGTGTTATCCGATGTGCCACAAGGATAATTTCTGGGACCACTTCTTTTCATTGCTTCCATAAAAGAGTTGTGTAGTGCGGTCAGGAATTCAAATTGCTCTCTCTTCGTCGACGACGTCAAAATACATCGAGAAACAGAAATCCGCTTATGACAGTTGGTTACTCCAATCAGATACAAATAGTGTTCGAGTAGGGTGTGTTTCAAACTACATGAAACTAATCGTCAACAAAACCGGAGTTCCTTCTTTAGTAGAAAAACAAACTGGCATGGTTTCGATATCAGACTTGTTGCATCTTCTGTCACACGCACCGAATGCTTCAGGGAATCTGGGGGTGCCCATAAAAACAAAACTTCATTTTCACCAACAGGTAGATACAATTTTCTCTCAGGCTATGGGACTGTTGGGGTTAATTCGGGACTGTGACTTTCGCCTTTTCTTCATTGCCTAGACTTCTGACGCTACACCGCACTTTAGTCAGTTGGAAAATGCCTCTTTTGCGTGGAATTCTATCAATTCTGATCCTCTTAAGCTTGGGCACATCCAGCGGAAATTTGTATCTCTGATCATCATCGTTTTTCCAGTCAATGAGTTTAAAATTATGATAATGCTTCAAATTACCTGAAATTACACACGGTAAGTTTTCGGAAGAGCTGCATAGATATTCTTGTTTTAACTAATGCTTTCAGTGGTTCAAAATATTATCCTGTCTTTTGGAATCTGTTGGCCTACGCGTGCCAAATCGAAATTTTAGAGACTTCAGTTGTGCAATTTTGACTTTAAACGTCGAAAATACCGTTCTGCCAGATGCACTTCGGCGGCAAATGCCAAAGACAGTGATATGGATATATTCAATGGAAGTTCGGTCTCGGTTAATGATGGGCAGTAATTAAAAAATCTCAAGCAGATCGAATGTCAATAAAAACTGTATGTTAGCTATGATTTGAACGAAGACAGAGAACTAATATAAATTTCTTATCTTTTTCCACTTAAGACACTATTGCTGTGAAAAATTCTTTTAATTATGTCTAAACCTAAGATACTTTAGTCAATGTAACTTGTGTGTTTTTCTTAATAGTTTCTGTATTTTTATTTATATTTTGTGCTACTTTTATAATTGGTCCTGTGCTGGTACGTTTGCCATGCATATTAGTGCTTGTTAAAATTATACAGAGTGAACACAAAAACACTCCTTGATTTCAAATATGCTGCAGAGAGCCTGGTCCGAACTAGATTATCGCATCGATGTTTGCCGAGTAACAAGAGGGGGGCACATTGAGTGTGTGTGATACCACATGAAACTGTATGAGTTTATGCAACTGTAGCCACCAATTTTGTAAGAATATTCCAGCAAGTTTTGATTTTATAACTACTTGAAATCAAGGAGTGTTTTTGATTTCACTCTGTATACTTTTGCTATTATTATTATTATTATTTATTTTTTTATTATTATTATTATTATTTTTGATCTAGTGGGATCTAAAAGTCATTGCAACGATTCATTCAAGGAAGGACCGGTTCAGCAGAAAATCCTCTCCTACCAAGACAAGACAACACAACACAACACAAACGCCATGTACCAGATACGCTCGAATCCAACAAACCCATTTTCCGAACGTCCCAAGACTCTACACAACTAGACCACGATACAGTACTGTTAGGCATAAAATTCATGCTTGTGGAACAAAAAGGCTGCGAAATTAATAACGGTGTACAGAACTGGTACTGCAGTACAGGTACTGCACGATACGCCGCGTTCTGTGGAGGGTGGAAGTGAATGCCAGACATCTGGTCGGTGGATGAGGCACATTTATTCCCATTATATGGCAACAGCTGTATTTTATAGCGGCAAGAAAAGTCCACATTCCGCCATCAAACAGCAGTTAGTTGGCGTGATGTTCACACTCCACTCGGCTTATAGAGATGCTACAGAAGAACTTACCCCCCTCCCCACACAAAAAATAAGTTAGCGGAACTCAGAAGTATTAAACAGAACAAATATTCCAACTAAATCACAAGTATGAACACGTACATCGGCTGTAATGCAATTTCTGAAAAACAAATTTCCTTTCCATTTGTGAATCAACCTTGATGATGGAAGCAATACGAATGCTGATGTACACCCGTAAGGTATAACATGTTAAACCTGGAATATAACAATCTACAGTTTAATAACTCACAACGGTACCTCTTTTGAAATGCGGCCACAAAACTTCGTGTTTCACGGAAAGTGTGACCCTGATAAGTAATATTACTTTATTTAACTGAAATCCAGACAGTGAAGTGCATTAATTAGAGCTTACTACTTTAGAAACTCTTGTACATTCAATGATGCGTAATGGTGTGTGTATATATATATAAGGGCCGGGTAGCTCAGTCGTTATAGCGCCTGACTACGGGCTGCAAGGTCTGGGATCGAATCCCGGTGGGGACGAGATTTTCCGCCCGTCCAGACCGGCTCTAGGGCCCATCCAGCCTCCTGTAAAATGGATACCGGATCTTTCCCGGGGATTAAGTGGGGCCAGGGAATGCTGCTGACCACTCACCCCCTTTTAGTGCCCCAGTCATGGAAAAGTAGAGCTATACCTCTACTCGCCCTCTGGGCCACACCGGGCCTGTAACGGGATCACTTTACCTTTACCTTTATATATATATATATATAATTCTGCGTGTAAAAATTATAAAAAGCTGTTTTTTATGCAACATTAGTACCGAAGGGCGGCGCGAGGATTACAGGCCTTGCCTTGTAAATTTCCTAAGATTCTGCTTAAAGAGGATGTGCTTAGTTGCACAGGTGATTTAAAACACGAAATACAGTCGTGTTTGCGAAATAAGCAGTCCGTCAGCTGGTCACGAAACTACCCGCCTTTTTGAAATCCGGGAATGTTTGTAATTCGCGCGCTATCAGGTAACATTTGCGTTAACAAATGACGGAATATAAGGTGCAAGGTTCTCTGTCACTCGCAGCGTATACGGTAAATTTATATAGAAAGTTTCGTCATAGGCTTGAAAGGAAAATGTAGGAGAAAGTAATGAGTTGGATCCGAAAAAAATACGTGGATATGAGGTGTGGTTTCATCTGGCTCACCTACTTAGAGATACATTTCATGATTTCTTGTAAAATCTTCTGGCAAAATTTCTTCAAGACATATACATGTACGTCGCAGGTGACCAGTGTCCGATACGGATAATTTCTTCCTTGCTTGATATCTCCTGTATTATCTGGCAAAGAGTGCAAATTGTGAAATTCTATCCGTACTTCTGCCCAGCACCTTTCCTTTCCTGTCTATTAGATTTAAATATTGCCCTCCTTATCCTGTTTCACGCAATATGAAACTATGTTGTTCCTTTAGATAAATATCTCTGGTTTCAGACCACTTAAGACAAAATTAACTCTTATCCTGCTAACGTGGAGAATATGGTGAGCTCCTAATAATGTCAGAAAATGGCAGATGGGATTTAACTTGGCGTTTAAAGGGTTAAAATCGTAAATTTTATGTATCGAAGAGTTTGGGATCTCGGACTGTGTTGAGAAAACAGATATTCTGAACGAAACGCACCCTGCTTCTTTATAATAAATTTACTTTAAAATGTTTATATCCTATATACACACGATTGGTCTGGTGTCCAGATGGACTGGAAGCAGTCACCATCTGAACCATAAATTTAACATTAGAAATGTTTAAGAAATTAAATACCACGTCACAGAAAATTTTTAAAAACAGGTCAGTTGGTTCTGTACAGGACACTCATCACTTACTGTAAGAAAATCATAAAAGAACTGAATACACGACAACGACCGCAGGTGGTACATTTATACTAAATAACGTTCTTTAAAGGATTAATGAATGTTCTTCACGTAATCTTAAAATATACTTCTTTTAAACTCTTTAAACGGTTTAAATACTGAATCATGCCCCTTGTAAGTCAAGTGGTTGCTATATGTACAGTCAGGTTTAATATTTAAAAAAATCCATTCCAGACACACAGCACATTTGTCTTTTTGTGTGTTCCTTAGAAATAAATATGACTTATTTCTCCCTACAGAATCAACTTACTGGTTCTTTATAACAGAGGCACAGATTACTAGTAAGTACAGCGACTTTTTCAAGTTGCTCCATTATCAAGATGTTCCATGGTGCAGAGGCACGATGTGTTTACTGTGCGGTAGGAATGGACTCTTTACATATGTTTCAGGTTCAGTGGCAATGGGATGGGTTTTTCTCCGATAAATTCGGTTGTATCTATCGACATCACTACACATGTACCCAGCACTCATCTTCATTGCATGTTGCTCATACCAGAAGGACAAATGGGAGAAGCCTGGAAACCGTACTAAAAGTAATTATTTTTTGGAAAATGGGGAGCATTGGACGGAAAAGTATTTTCAATTATTCTTTAAGCTTTTCAAGAAGTCAAAACCCAAACTGCGGTCTTTAAAAAGGGAACGTTCTCTTTTCCATGCTACAACTTTCGAATCCTTGCAGCCTGCAACTGGACCTACGATCTTAAGAAAACGAATTTAAACTTTCGTTCCTATATTCAATAAATGACTTGTTTTGAAGACTGTCAAGCATTATACGTAATTTCAAATTACCCTTGGAAATGACAATATTTCTTTCAGTTCCTTTAATCCATTTCACGTCTTGATAATTTCAAACAGTATTAAATTACATGCTTATTTTGCTATTTCCTTACAAACATCCACGTGCCTAGCATCAATGCTTATGTTAGGTTCATAAATCATTATTTTTGTTTTAACTAACTTCCGTTGTTCAGCAAAACTTAATACATACGTAAATATGAATTCGTATAGTAATTGTTTGTAAAATCGTATGTGTTTTCGGTATTACATAGTTGTAAGGATTCGAAGCTTTTTACGAAAAAGTATTTCCCTAATTATAACACGAACAATTACACTTTAAAACGGCCGAAGATTTGACATTAATATCCAGACGAAAAAAAAAACCATATTTATATTTATTTCAAGGAACACAGGGAAAGTAACGTACCATTGTTACTAAACACATTTCTTATCTTAGATCAATAGATAAAAATTACGGTCGGGAAATGCAAGGAAATAGATTATATGAAAAATTTTGCCTCACGTACCTTTAAACATGCAGAGGGAGAATATTATTTTATACAGAAGATTGTGTTACAAATATAGAGTAACTATCGTAACAATTCCAAACTCTGAGGTTAGGCTTGTTTTGTTCCATATTTAAAATCTACAGAGCAAAAAAAATGTATACACGCAGCATAAATATATTACTTACAATCCCAATGAAAAAATTCAAAATAAATACTTAATAATAGTGGGTAATTCATGTTAAATTCCAAACGAGAAACTCCCAACTACAATTCTACAGCTTAGTTGTTTACGTGGTTATATGTGTACAGTTACTTTTGTACCTAGCAAATTGGCAGTTATTTGCTTATATAAAGGGAGAGGAAGGACAATGATTTCAGTTACCTGATGCATTACTCGACTTTATTAATGCATGCCAGATGGGTTACAGCTACAGGAAACATGCTCCTTGATTCCACTGTGAATTCAACCTTTCATAGCCTAGAGTGAATGAAACTTTAATGCTGAGCGAAATGTAGCCTTTCAAAAGGAAGGAATCTGAGAAACAAATCGATAACACTAGACGATAGCAGACATTCTGTGCCATCAGCAACTGTATAAATATCTAAAACAACTCTTACTGCTTGAAATGTCAGCAGCTAGGTAACATACGTAAACTGCCTTACTACAGTCTATATTGTAGTGCACTATTAACAAGGTGAATATTGACACCCTTTAAAATTACATACCAAATTGTCGTAAATAACTTTAACTATACTGTGAGTGAGAGATTTTCAGTCTTGCGTCTGTTAACCTAAATAAAATTAATGGGAATTTAGTTCCAGGTGTAGCCACTTGATTCATCTCACTGTGCAGAGTACAGGAAGGACAGAGCTACTGTTACCGTCCTTCTCATGTCCGTCACCGTGAATTTGGCTTCGTATAGGAATAACCACTGACGGGAAAGGCACAAGAAACGTGTAAAATTTTCCTAACACTGAATGTTGAAGAGCAGTTGCGCCAACTGCTAGACGTTACCACAAATAGGCGACGTAACTACTGTGTAAAGATGGAAGTTGTATGTAATATGAATGGCATGTAATAATTCTGTCGCTGCCAACACTACACTCTATGTCGCACTGTGCTGAGTACTGTTATGTGCGCATGCGCGCAACCACATCTCAGTACTGCTGTCATTTGTTGGAGATTTATTTTCATATTAGTTGGTCTTAGTCATGACTGTTAAATGTAATGAAGAATGGAGAAGGAAAGAGGGAAGTTAGTTACGAAACTAGAGGGTTTAACCCTTTGGCCCTGAAGCTGGACATTTACAGTTTAGCACACCATTTATGTACAATGTAAATATTTATTGAAACAAAAAAGGGTAACATTAGGAAATACACGACATTTTGTGGAGGAATAAACGAAGATGGTGAAAGTCTAAAAAAAATAAATAATATATTTGTTGACTAAATATATAAAAAAGCGTACTCTGTGTAGTAGCGGTACGCCTGTCCTATATATAGGATGCATGGTGCCTAAAGGTTCGGTCAAAAGAGCCTTACATGTTCTTTCGTATTGTCTGTGCAATGAGGAGCAGAGCAGGTGTGGGTGTCATCTACAGCACACTGTTGCAGTATTAATAGGCGCAGTTACAAACAGACGTTATGGAAATACGAGTGGATTACTAGCAGAAAAGAATCGAGTTGAAGACAAATCCTTATCCTTAATTTTGCTAGATCGTGATCACGTTTCATAATTTCAGCCCAAATTATGAGTCGTTCCTTGTGATGACGAAATAAAAAAAAAACTGTATTGAGGCTTCCTTACGCTTTTCATGAACCCCCCGAAAACCCGCCAAGACTTTATATGTTACTGATACGACTGCGGCTGGAATTATGTGACGAGGTCTACCAACACTAGGAAGAGGGAGTTCTCGGCTGTATAAAATTTTACCTCTATCAAGAATACTCTCACAGTTGGTTGACTTGGGTTCGTATATCCATGTGAATGAAGATTTGAGTGTTCTGGATATTATGTAGTGGCGACTCGTAAAGAGTTGCAGTCTTGTAGACTGACCGTACTGCGTTCATTTGGACAGTCTGGGCTACTGTATAATGGAAAGGAAGATTCTGTGTTCATTTGCAGCTGCGGTAAGCATCTACCAGTCAACACTAAGAAGCAGCACAGAATACTGGAATTTTCACTCAAAATTCAGTGATGTCACACCTGGTAAATATACAAGTCACGTGACATTAATGTTATACAGCAGCTTGTGTTTCCCTGCGACTTTGTGGGTAAGTTCATAAATTTTTGAAAGCGGATATGAGTTTCATGAGAACACACACTCTTTGTATGATCATTGTTAGCAAGGGGATGGGTACCATTACACTGACTGCTAGCTTCGTCATATCTGTCCGTCTGTCTGTCCGCATGAAACAAATCTGCTCCAGCCGGATGGATTTTAATGAAATTTGATATTTGAGGGTTTTTGGAAAATCTCTCGGCGATATTCAATATTTATTAAAACCTGACAAGCAGAACGGGTACTTTACATGAATATCTATATACCCTTATAACAATATCTCGCTTAGTTCTTGTTATAAAGACAAATATTTCAGAAAAAAGTTGTAGACAAAATCAAAACTCATATTTTTTATTCAATACCGTGACGTTTATGAGATAATGTGGGGAAAAAGCTGTAGAGGTGGACGGGACATAGGTGACAACATAATGTGGGGAAAATGGTGTACAGTTGGACGGGACACAGGTGACAATATAATAAAATGCATACGCTTTGATTGCCGGATAACTACATCACAAATACACGTACACATTCAGAATATGTAATACCTATTACATTTCCAAGACAACAACGTTTATACTACCGAATAGATGTAAACCGACTTGTATTTTCATCCAGCCAAACTTGGTTGAACTTAGTTTATAGTACAGCGTTACACATTCATAATCCAAGTACTTATCTTTGTAAGTTACATTATGTGTGGAGTTTTATGTTTTGCTGACTGTGCATCCTGGTACAACTCTGGGTAAATGACAAACTTGATGCACAATTTCGTTATATAAATGTTTATTATTTTAATCCTGTACACGTTTCGAGCAACACTGTGCTCATCATCAGGAGGTCGAATTGTATTAATACAGCATCTCGTATAGTGCTGTCAGTGAGAGACCTTCCGGTGTGCAGGTTCTCAACCCGCACACCGGAAGGTCACTTACTGACAGTACAGATGCTGTATTAATACAATTCGACCTCCTGATGATGAGCACAGTGTTGCTCGAAATATGTATGGGATTAAAATAATAAACATTTATATAACGAAATTGTGCAACAATTTGGTCATTTACCCTAAGTGTAGAGTATTTATTTTAGAAATTATGTTGATAAACATAAACATAAACATATCCTCAGTTGGTCCTGCCCCTAACAAGAACGTAGTTGGTCGCATTTCTGTCTGAGATACATTCTAGTTTTCTGCTAAAAAATAGGTAAAATGTTTTATAGATATGACTCTAGTTTATTCAAGAATGCATCTGATTTAGGAACTTGAAACTTCTCCGATTCATCGCTAAAAGAATTTGTTCAGTGCCATCTCCGTCAGTAATCCACAGTTCTTTCAGACTCTGCTTGTTACTCCGCAGCACTGCAGCTTCATACCGAAGACTGATGAAGAATTTTATCCCAATTTTGTTTGTGAGTTTGACATTACTTTCGCTGCTGAAGTTACGTTGCATAATAAGAGTATATTGATTTACATGTTGAAAAAAAGTTGTCAAAAATTTATTCTGTAATGAGACAGTTCCACGTTTCGAAGGACGTAGTGGCTTTCCTTGCTTGGCCAATAACTCCGGGTAAATTGGTCAGAATATATTGTCATCTGGTTCGAATGTGTGTAGAAACTATTACCTTACCTCACTTCGTCTTGTCCTTTCCAATGAAAACCATGGTCAGTAGCGTCCACTACAACGCAGCAATGATCATCCGATCTAGCGTCTTCTGCAAACTGGGAGTGAATTTCTCCCGATTCCACATAATATCCAACGGACTCCTTTCCGTCAACAATATTGTCATCATCACTTACATAATCAAACAATATTGTTGAACGAATACCCTATGCATCCTCTGCATTACGTCTGTTCAAGTGATCCATAATGGCCGCCAGAAATTGACACCGCGCTAGAAACACGGAGGGTCGCGCTCTTTCTCGCAGATACAAACCAACAAATAAGCCGAAAGAATGCGATTAGAAACACAAAACCCACTCCACATGCTTTTAAGGAGCAACGCAGGCAGCTACTCAGAAGTGCATGTGCGCAATTGTTTCATATTCCAAGAAACAAAGAATCAAGAGTCGCATGTATCTGAGAGATACAGAGCGACGAACGGAGGGCTAAGAGAATCGCCTACACGTTGCTCTAACACAAAAACTCGATGAAACTAAGATTACATCGTCAAGTAATCCCAGTGCCCCAGATATTTCTGTTACACTCTTACGCCTATGCAATGTAGTTACTGGGTTCCTATGTAATTACTTTAGCACACGGTAACTGCTTTATCTCAACATCGAAAAGTCGGGGAATTGTTCCCCTTCCCAGGGTGTAAGGCCATGTCTGATAGATTAAAAATCCTCGGCGAAAACGGTGATAAAAGCAAGAACAAGGGAAAGCATTTTACGTGTGCTTTCCCACAAAAAAGAACTTTACGTTCGCCGTAATTACGTTCAGTGTCTCGCAAAGCAACCGCCCTAAAAACATTTCGTAATGTAACTTTTCTCTAAAAACGTGCTTGTCCCAGGCTGCTTCGGTTAAATAAGTTTACTGTAACATAGACACTTTATGATATAGTCGTTGAAGGTAGCTACACTGGTAACATGCCCAGATAATAATATCCACTTCATGTAACCTGTGAATACCGAGATATTAGAAGTACAGTAAATCAATCTAGCAGATGTTTCTCGAAGAGTTTATAGTCTTTCTCAAAATTACGAATTTCCCAGTCTTTCATGGAATTTTACTAGGCAACGCAAGAATAAGTAAGTTTCTGCTCTTTTATTTAATCCAGTTTTGGTTTAATGTATTAAACCCATGTGGCTTAGAGTAAGAAACGTCATGGAAGCAACATAAAGCTATTTGTTATTCAATGTGAATAAAAATCCAACAGATGCAACAGTATGCAGATATTTATTCACTGCAAAAAAGTAGTTTTGCAGTGAATAAATATCTGCATACTGTTGCATCTGTTGGATTTTTATTCACATTGAATTATGATGCACGGAACAACGAGCTTAAAATCTATTTGTTATTATTCATCCCTTACAATAACCGCCTAAGTTAATATTATTGTTGTGGAGTTTTACGTACAGAACTCAGTAAATGATACATTTGTCACACTTACCCCCTCTACACTTCAAAACCACATCACATTCTTCATTAAATTGGTGACTCTTTAGGCCTGTATCAGTGCTGTCATCTTCTGCAAATCACAGTACAAACTTAGCAGCAATGACAGATGTGTCAATATTTACATAACAAGCAGCAAGTACAATTTACACAAATTCTCTTCCAGTGATCAGCCGCATCGTTTCGGGGAAAAGTCCGACGTTTCGGAGACCGTCCCAGTATCCAAAATTTGAGATGATTTAGTATTGCAATTTTAGTCGCCGCGAATCATTGGTCTATATGAGACCCTGTGTATTGTAGAGTTATATTTACGAAATAAATGCAACAATATGATTATGACACTAATGAACTGGTAGTTCAAAATTCCTCGAATTTTTAGGCGTTTGATTCATACTCTCCGACGTAACTGCCTGTAATTGTACGTACAGGCCTGTTGAATTTTTTTGCCTTGGCATATTTCTTACGACGGATTCTTAAATAATCCTTTGCGACAAAGGAAAAATCGTAGTGCTAAAGACATATTTACAAACGTGATCTTCCGTGTTTTGAGACTATTTGGCTTAGTAGACCGTAACTTGTTTTCAATGGACTTGCTGAACAAATTGCTCTTGTGAATACTTAATTTAAAAAGATTGTCACGGATCTTCCTATCAATAATGTAGAAGCAGAGAGTAATATTTGTGATGATACTTTGTACTGAACAACTGTCTTAAGGTTTAGGTGTTTGGATCACCAAAAAAATATCGTAGAGAAGCAAGACCTGAAATAATAAATATATTTGTTTTGTGCTTTGATAACACTACATTTACGGAGAAAGGGTTAAGCATACGCAAAATAAAAGCAGAGGGGAGAAATATGGGTGCACATTTTTCGTTCGTTCTCTCCATCTTTTCCTATCAAATCACAATTATGTATAAAGCACTTGTTGTTCTCAAAGCTTAAATAAAACATGAGCTGTCCCAACAATATTTCTCTTGACGTTCTTAAATCACGCCTTACTCACATAGGGACAATTACCATAGAAACATGTTTTTTCTCTAAACGGGAATTTGATTCAGAGTTCAGGACAGCTTCTTAGTAGTGTGCCAGAGAACCACAATATACTAAGTTATTACACCGCAAAATATGATACACTTTTGCTGATGTTTTTGTGGGCAAGATTTAATGAGCAAACTTGCTTCTGTTATTTCTGACGTAAGAAAAAGTGTAACCTTTTGAGCTACTTATATTGCGCTGCGAACAAGGTAAACAGATTTTGTCTGTAAAGTGATTGATCTTAGTTATAACTTATTACACACATTTTAATTATGGAAAAATGCGAACCTTTATTGCTGCATAAGGAAGCTGCTTTCCTTAAGAAAACATCCATGGTAAAAGCATTTTAATTGCCTTAACGAGAAAGGAGTTGAGTTGGATTATTCTGAAATGTTGTGAGGATATGCAAGAGACCCTAAGGCACTATACGCCGATTATTGCAGAGAAGAATATACGCCTCTTCCTAAATCATCCGCCAGAGGATGTAAGGAAAAGAAACATGGTCCTTGTATATAAACATGGGCTTATTAGATTAAAAATTACAGCTGCCGGCAATTTATATCCATATTTTCTTAAACAATTATTGTATAACGAAATCAAATTATGTCAAATTTAGAATTATTCGTTCCCGTTAATTGAAAACAGATAAATATTTTTCACTCTTCTCTAAGACCTCGTGTTGCAGCTTATTTAAGCCTTGTTATTCAAACTTTTCTTTGCCAAAGATGAGGTCACAATACATTTTAATATCTTCTTTTCTGTTGCTTTTCCCATTAATTCCTGCGGACATATACAAAAAACTAAGAAGTGAATATATATATATATATATATATTCACACTTATTCAGTGCAAATAAATGGAATTCTCTTCTTTATGCTATGTTAAATAAGTTACGAGTTCGCCAGTTTTCACTTCATACATGGTAGACTGATATCGACGTTTCGAAGGAACTAGTTGACTCCAAGGCGCCTTCTCTATAAGGATATCCTCAAACTGCAGAAATGGAAGCAGGTTTTCCGCAAGAGAATAATGCACTCTCCCTCCGCAGACCATTGACCTGCAGAATGTCCAGTGAAGAACGGAAACTGCATGGTTATTATTCCGAAGTAATGACATGAGTTGTCTGTAAGTATTCAGAGGGAAAGACACGAATGAAGTTGCACCAGGATACTACAATACAAAACGATATGAAACATTGTGTTATATCCGGAGTGTTTTGGAATATTCTAGTAATAAAACTAAAGTTTTCGGTATAAACGCCTTTAAGGTACTCACACAACACACAGAAAATACCGTTGAATACGTTAACACTTCCAAGACCAATGATCATTCTCAAACTTTACTGCAGAATGGGTCGTTTTACTGTTTTGTCCGGAATGCGCAATTGAAGAAAATACGCCATGCTTCACTTATACAGTGCCGTAATATACAGTGTCCAGCCAACCTCCTATTCTTTGAGCACCGGAATTGTTTCCCCGGAAGAAAATAGACCGGGATCTGACGTCAAACACTCACTTCCATGTAGTGCCTAAGTTAAAAACAGGTGGAGTTATAACTTAACAACCCCATACGCCTTTATAGCGTGCACAGGGACAATCTTAAAAGCACAGTTACTCCTAGATATTATGTTTAATATTACATACAGATTATAATGGGCTAATCAAATTTCATGACCTCACAGATTATTTCACCAATATATGGTTGTGTAATGAAACCAGAGAAAAATAAATAGTGAGGTCAGTTTTAATTTGCTTTAGATTTTATTCTAGCAGAGCAAAGAAAGCTGGCGGATAAAACCAAAACTTTCCATATTTGACTATTTTTTTGTTTAGAAGTGAAACTGTTATACGTTCAATGTTGCTGCCCAATTAATAGACAACATTAAAAAAGTTGCTCCGAATTATGATTTTTCTGACTATAGAATATAAAAATAAACAAAATTTACCAAGAATTAAGAGATTGGTATTTTGTAGTATTTTTCCTGTGGCGCTGCAGCCCACTGCGGTCCATGGCCTCTTCATTCTTGAGGTTTCTAGATCACACACAACGACACATCACAGTCAGTAGGACTCCTCTGGACCAGTGATCAGCTCGTCGCAGAGAACTCTACCTCACAACACACAACACTCACAACAGACAAACATCCACGCACCCGGTGAGATTCGAACCCACGATCTCAGCAGGCGAGCGGCCACAGAGTCTTGTCACATTAGCCAGTGAAAAGTCCCAAAAATCGCGACGAACGTTTTCGATGACACGACCTCTGGGCGAGGATACAGTAAACATATTTTTAAATTAAGTACTGAACTTATCAGCGCATACTAAGCAATATGAGAGTCGTCACAGACGAAACGTCATTTGAAATTAGACGCATTAAGTGACTGAAAGCATGAAAGCTTAACGAGAACACCGCAAATAAATATCCTGACGCATCACAACTTCTGTGGATAAATGGACCACATACGTTAAAAAGCTGGGAGATGACACAAAAAGTTTTAGACTATGTCTGTTTACACTTTTACTAGTTGGTTCTTTTACAGACATATATACACGCATAATCATATATTGTAAATACGCAAGTATATATATATATATATATAAATAGACAGTGGCGCGAAGCCGACTGACATTTCAAATTTGAATATTGCACCGGCGCGATAGCTTGTCGTGGTTGGCGGGAAGGGGAACGGTAGCGGAGAGGACGCCATTTCATATGGTCAGTCGCAATGGAGCGTTGGAACGTGCAACAACGTGTTACCGGTGCTCGTAGTTTCGGCGACATCGCTTGGCCTGCTCGGTCGCCCGATCTTACTCTACCAATTTTTTTTTTCTGTGGGGGTTCCTGAAAGACCGTCTGTTCCGGAGGCGTATCGTGACTATTCAAGAACTCAAACAAGCCATTGTTGACGAAGTTGCGGCTATTGATGAGGACCTACGGAGGCGCGTGTACGGCAACTTGCAGATACGCTTGCAACAGTGCATTGATGTAAACGGAGACCATCTGCCTGATGTTCAGAAAATAAGCTTGTAATCTGTGGGTAATAAATAGCATACTTGAACGTATTTATAGGGAGTTTCGGTTATTTTTCCCTGTTTCCATATATTATCTATGACCATTTGAAATGTGTCAGTCGGCTCCGCGCCACTCTGTATATATATATATATATGAACACTTATATTGATACACTAATACTGTCTGTTAATTACGACGTTGGGCAATGTAAAGAGACATACAAAGAAGAAAATTCGAAAAACTTCCTAAGCATTAAGCCTTTTAGATACTGTGTTAACTAATGTTAGTACTGCCAAACTTAACGGGGGAAAAAAATCTGTATTTTGCCACAAAATTGGTTTTTGTATGGATCTCAGAACAAACACAATTATGTCGCTATACATTGTTAACTATTTCGTTTTAATAAACCAGACGCAATGCGTTTACTGAGCTGTAAAAATGCATCTTGAAATAAAATTATTTAATTTCCATTCCACATGGATAAATTCCGCAGTAATATGAAAGGGAAGGCAATGTAAGTGTGGCGGTTGGCAGCTCTGTCTCGCTGCGAGGTCCGTAACGCACTGAGTGGTAGTCAACAATGTAACGATTCGTTTACTCGTTAGTAACTACCTTATTTATAAACATAAGCTTCTGCGCACTCAACCAACCTTCCTGAGTACTGTGGGAGTCGGTCTCATCATTCTGTGGTTGCGGGGTGAATTAATTTCCGAAGTCAATTTAGCCCATCCTCACTACATTCATTCCACTAAAAGCAAAACTTCTATCGACTTCATTCGTAAGGTCTTTGTGTATTTTCAACTTTTGTCGACTTCATAACTTCAACGTGCAAGTTATTGCTTTGTAATGTTTCGCCATCTTCACTACTACTTCTTGTCACATCAGAACTAATACAAACGCCATCTAATTACACATCTGTACTTACAAATTATTCATAGCCTAGGCATCGCATTCAAACAACCGACGTCTGAATGTTTGTAGGTCTAATTAGATTTACACACTCCACTGGGTTAAGTACAACGCAAATTCCGGTTTGCAGGTACATTCTACATTTTAGCACTTAATTACTGGTCTTCTTTTACTGATTTTACAAGGCACTTGGCATGGTTCAAGAAGGAAATTAATACACCATTCGCAAGTTGCATGAAATCGGACCAAAATTATTCGTTGCGTTCCTCAAGCCACAATGATATAGTTGATTCAAATATGTTAAGATCTTTACACTCATCACGTTCTGAGTCACAATTCATAATCACTTTACCGGTGATGCTATATAATTTGAAAAGTTGATGAGCGTTGAACTGAAAAATTAGTACCTTCACACTTCTCCTGAAATTCGGGGAAAGTTTATGATAATTAACATTGCAGTGCTCGTGTAGGTGATAAATCGTTGGCTGCAGTACAAAACAATAATGGTTTAGGGATGGAGAACCTATTACATAAGGATAAATATCGGTTTTTCAAAGCTTTGAACATTGATTCTTCACTTACAAGTTAGTTACTTATTAGTTACTGTCAAATTTTATTATTTCTGTGATATATCGGAGCACACATTTGAAGACCTGAAGGAATTGGATCAGTTGGGACACCTAGTCCTGTATGATGAAACAATGTTGATCTACAATCAAAGAAACGAAAAAGAAATTTTGAAGTGAAATCACATGGCCCAGAATAAAACCTAGAGAATACATTTTGTGTGCTGGACAACGAACTGGAGAAAAATGGAACACGTACTCTTTTTACAAAAGGTATGCCAGACCGTAGATATTGCACTTTTGAAAGCCTTTTAATTTATATCTGTTACCTTGACCTTGTATATGTTACGTTCGCCCGTCATATACAACCACAAAATCTTGATTTGTCAAAATATTTTTCAATTACTGAATCACTACCGATATTTCATAAACACTTTTTAGTTGTAATTTATTCCTTTTTGGGTAATTCCCCGGCGTCAAAAAGGAATAAATTACATTTAGAACACGGCGAAAGCTTAAAAACAACTTTTTAATTGCAATTATATTTTACATTACAAATTTCGTTTCCCTAGAAGAAATTACTAAGGACTAAATATTACGACAGCAAATGTTTATTTTCCTCAAATTTTCATCATGTACCACGTAAATCGCAAGAAGAACAAGGCAGTACATAAAATCTACTTTCCCATGCACAGACCCCGGCCAGCATATCTCTTATGCTATTAATGCTGCACTTGTAAATAAAATGCGTCGTGCCTCATGTTCTGGGCGCTTTTTCAGATGATGAAAATAAGTTATGCACGGTACTGTGTTTGTTATTTTTTATTATTGTAGATGAGTTAAGAATTTGATCATCATCGTCATCGACATCATCATCACCAGGGTCTCTTGTTATAACTCTGCATGATGCATGTCTACTTTGATTTTCTCAGCCTTACAACTACCGGTCATTAGTTAAAAAATTCACGTGGTCGAAATTTTTTGCAATTTTTGATGTACAAATAAAATTTCGTAAACAATATGGTTTATATTTATAATCAAACTGTCTCCTTAATGTATATATTATTAAATAAATTACGAATTCCAACCATATGGAACGATTCTCTGTTAATTTTCAAATCATAATTAGGTGGCTAATGAATACACACACACGAACATATATTTGTGTGTGTGTGTGTATATATATGTGTATATGTATATACTTATATATACACATATATATTAACAACGTTCATACTTACAGACTTAAGAAAACAGTGCCCACTTAGACTTCTGTAATCACTCACAGTTTCAATTAGTACCGAACGTAGGTATGGAAATTATAGTAGGGTACCAATTTTGAAATACATTATGTGTTAACGAAATCATACTCTCTTAACAGTTAAATTCTAAATAATATATTTAGACACAATGACTTTCTTTTCCTCAAAACATTCTCCATACGTTGAACGCGGGTCGTAAATGAGAGACAAATTATTACAAAATTTCTCACTTTTCTTAAGAAGTGAGACATGCACTGACAGATGTGACGGATTCAATCAAACATGAAGCAAAGCATGTTAAATATTATTGCGCTATTATTTTTATATTAATCACCCTGCAAGTAAATCCAGACTTTTGCGCCATATTACATTTTATAATTCATGGCACGTCTCGCTCTGTTCTAATTTTTGTAAAAGATATGCCTACAGTATTTTAATAATCGTACTTCTTTACCTTCTGTCTACACAGTCTACAGTTTAAATAATCATTTTACATTTCGCTCAGTGTCTTAATTTCTTGCTTGTTCCTGCAACCCGTCGCTTGATACGAGTAGCAAAAAGCTATCGCACGTGCATATTCAGTTTTTGCTACGATATTTTCTTTGCATTGCTTTTGTCATTCCTGTTTTAAAAAGTCACTCCTGCAACCTGTTTATAAATGTATAAACGATGTACCTTCAAGCTCCTCTCTAGCGTAGAGAAGTGCTTTCATGCGACACAGTCTACTGAAATAACCAAGTGAGACTGACTGAATATTACACTGACGTACGGTCTTAAGCGAATGTTGACACGAAGGGAGAGTCGCCCATTAACGACACGTTTCTTTTCGTTTTTTTATCGTAACATAAAAAGTCAGAGTGTATGTGGTTTCTTTTCCTTACGAGACGAAATGGACGGAGCCACTTAAATTTGTAGGCTGTGACTATTGGCACAGATGTCAAAATAAGTCTGAAGTAAAGCATACGGGCATTCAGAAATTTATAGCGCATGCTGGATGCTCAGATGTGTACCCCACAGGGAGGGTGTAATACGAGTACTGTAAAAAGAGTACAATGGAGAGCTTCATAATTAGTGCTTCTCGCCACAGATTGTTCCGGTTATCAAATTGACGAGAATGAGATGGGAGGGGCCTATTGGTCACGCGTGGGGAACAGGGTTTTAGTGTGTACACCTGAAGGAAAGGGACCACTTGGAAGATCTAGGTGTAGGCGGGAGGATAATATTGAAACATACATTAAAGAAGGTGGACAAAATGATGTGTGCTGGATTTATCTGCCTTGGGAGAGAGAGACAAGTGGCGAACTCTAATCACACTGATTAATGTCCGGGATCCATAAAGTGCAAGGAAATTTTCGACTAGAAGGAGAATTATTACCATCTCAAAAATAACACTACTGCGTAGAGTTAGCTATGCCACATGACGGACGCATAACATCCTGTGAAGTAAGACTTCACATCATAAATTTAGACGAAAAGGTAAACTTCAAGCATGAAAATTCTGAGACGAATAAACTTTATTCATTTTTGTGGAATGCAGCGCAGTTCTACAGTCTCGACTGGTCCTTCTGTTTCATAATACGTAATTTCTCATTCCCACGAATGACCATCAGTTGTTCATAGAGGGTCATGAATGATGGAGTTACTTTTATAAGGAAATAATTTAAATCGATATACTGCCTTTATATCTGCCTCACGGTATGCTTACAAGTGACATATTTTGCGTTTTATATACATTGAATATAAAATTTGGAAGGTTGCAGCTGAACTGCCCTTCACTACACCGTGTCATCCAAGTCTGGAACCCTTTCCTTCTACATATATATGTGAACTGAATGTGGTCTCTGTTCATTGTACAAAGAAACATGACGCTTTAGGTCCCAAAGAACAAACAAGAAAACCGTTATTTGATTTTGGGGATGTAACACACGGTTCCTTAAAAAGCTACGGGATAATCGATCGAACGAAATGTCGAGCCAAGAAAACTACGGAGAGTTAAAGGCTTTCAGACGGAAGCTGCAATGTTATTGATTGGGTCGGCAGGAGAGGCTGTGTAAACATATTACCTAGCTTTCGAGAGTCTTCACTCTACAAATATTGTTCTTTTTGTCTGCGATGAGGAGATGAGTATTATTTTCATTATCCTTGGATTTTGTCACGAAGGGATTCAAAGCCCAAGACTCTAATGAAACCTTTCCAAGACAAAAACATCTGCAATATTTGATGGCACTGTAACTAACGTCCCGCTCAGTTTCTCTTCTTTGTGTTTAACAAACAATTGAACGCCTACACGTCTCGTGCTAAGGTTCAGACACGTATTTGTCTCAGATGACTGTCTTGTAATGCGAAGATACAAAGTTTAAATATCTTCCACATTTCGTTGTATAATGAAACGCTGCTCTTTCATTCTTACCAAACTAATTCCAAAATTATAAATTGAGGTAAGTAACGACTAATTCCTTGTACATACCATCGGATCAAACATTCGTTAACCCTTCACAAAATATTACGCTAAATAGAGATTACAGCTTTAAATAGTGGCAAATGTACGAAAATAAATCGAATTTTGTTAATTCTGCCTCACGAAAAGATGAAATATACCACCTTCAAAAATACGCAGGTCACCAACTCTTCCAGAAACATCGAACAAAATCCCAAGATATAACAAAACTTATTAAATGTGTGTTACAAGTAAACATATTTGGGTCACATACAGCTAAAAAATTGCTGTACACCAGCGGTGTAAAACGGCGATAGCTAAACATGCTACACGTAAAATAAACACCATCACAATTTAAAAACATGGTATATATGTAGCGCATAATGGTATTCTGTTACCGTACTTACAATTACAGCATTTATTTCTGCGTTAATATAATTCTTTAAATATTGTGTATATATATATATATATATATATATATATATATATGTGTGTGTGTGTGTGAAGGTAAAGGTAAAGGTAAAGTGATTCCATCACAGGCCCGGTGTGGCCTAGAAGGTGGGTAGAGGTATAGCTCTACTCTTCTATGACCGCGGCACTAGAAGGGGGTGAGTGGTCAGCAGCACGCCCCGGCCGCACTTTACCCCCGGGAAAGACTCG
>Ga0123355_10002530_pt1 | contig 25893 bp, 20 predicted proteins | sample TergutEmb28metaG_3_FD_89872 | JGI IMG/M metagenome (GOLD analysis project Ga0123355, IMG submission 89872) | Embiratermes neotenicus P1 segment gut microbial communities from Petit-Saut dam, French Guiana - Emb289 P1 | ecosystem: Host-associated > Arthropoda: Insects > Digestive system > Gut ...
ATCGAGCAACTATCAAAGTGCTCACGAGGTCCGGATTCGAAGTCGCGCAGCCGGGAGACAACGGGTCCGTCTGCCTGGTAATGCGAGGATTTTCAGCGCCAACCTATACTCCAGCCGAGTTCCGCAATCTCGTGTATGACGCGGCCGTGCGGGCCCCCATCTGCTTCACGCCGCTCGCCGTGCACACAGTACTCCCCTATTACGAGCTACGCACGAAACTGGCGTTGCAGGGCAAAAATCCGGATGACATCGCTGCCGGAGTGGAGGCAGCTTATGCCAAAGGCCAGCTTCCCAAAAGAGATGGGGTAAGCTTTGCCTATATGTGGTCCGCTCGTCAGAATCTTGCCTCGGGAATTGGTCACTGGCATCCGCATGTCATGATATTTGCTCCGCAATACAACAATTCGATGGTCGGCGGGAACCCCTTTGGGTCACCGCTTCCGCAGCTCACCGACGACGCCGAAACTCCCTTCTCGGTCGTGGTGATTCCCGTCGATGACCAGCTGGCGATCGGTGGGGACATGAAATAGGGCTCCACGGCCTGGCTTGGGACCAGGATGAAAAACGACAGGAAATGATGAACAACGTGACTGACAGCCGGTACCTGGACAGCTCGGGCCCATTCGAAGCGCGCTACTTGGCCTTCCTAGAGACCTTATCCGCGCTTCGCCAATGCTGTCGGCGCTAAGGAATCGTACCCTTGAGGTCTAGCGCAGCCGCTGCCTGAGGCGTCGCGTCACCTGTCACCCTGCGGCGGCTTCGGGGTGAACATGAAACGACTGGATCGCTTCATCGGCTGAGTCGTAAAGCTCAAACAACTGATCCACCCTGGAGGTTTTCAGCAATTTACGAGCCTTGGATCCTAGCGCGGCAAGTTTGATTTCGGCTCCGCGGTGACGGGCAGAGATGAACGACGCGACCAGCACTCCAAGTCCGCTGCTGTCAATATATTCTATCCACGCTAAATTCAGGACGATTCGCTGGGTTTCTTTCAGCAAGCCAAGAATCACTCGCCTTAGCTCGTCGGCTTCTTCCCCAAAAACGATCCGGCCACGGCACCGAAGAATCGCAATGTCTTTCGTTATGGAGACGTCTATGTTCAGAGCCATGGTAACGCCCCGTCGGTCGTGCCACGCAATATCCAGGCGACAACCGCCACGTACGAGCTCAGTATAAGCCCAAACTCGTCACGCTGACTGCCCTCGAGAAAACACCAGCGGCGCGGCATCAAACACAGATTCAACCCTCTCTGTTGTTCACGAAGCCCTTTCAGCTGTCTGCTGAACTGGAAGCGCAACCATCTTTCTGGCATAGGTTTCACCCGCGATCACAAAAGCATCGTCCAGCGCATGTACCCGGCGACCGTCTACGCAAGAATCAGCGCCGATCCGTTTGTCGCGATTCAGAGAGAGGGAATCTACAGTGGCAATCGTCACCCCGGCGGAAGCTCGCACGAGTCATGCTTCATGCTCAAGTAGATTGCATGTCCAGATAGATGCTAGATGATTCGCTGACAGCGATCGCGTGCTGCGCGTCGTCGCTCCGATTCACGGTCCGGCGCGTGAACTTTCCCTCTCAAAAGCGCAGAAGAGGAAGTCACAGCAGCCTGATTCGTCCCCACAGCATAAACGCAAGAAACGCCCGCTATTAACAGACGGCTCTCCTCGATCAGATGATGTCGGGGCCTTTCTCGGGCCTTTCTAGTCAAGGGAGCGGACCGCGAAGTACAGGCCACTCACATAACACTTCAACACTGTCCCAGTTTTGCCGTCGAACCGAACCTTCCCCTCGCGACACATCTGCTGTCCTTCTAAGGGATTGGCCCGAAACCCATCGAAATCTTAACTACAAACAATTATTACTTGTTTTTGTATGGCCAACGGTGCTAGTGTTCCCGATTCATTGGGGGTCTCACTCCTTTATCTACAAGGAATCCCCAGGAAAGTTGTAGGGGCCAAGGCAGTTTTTTCGCGCGTTTTCGTCTGACAACTCGCTCCAGGAGGGATTGCCATGGGTCGTTCTCGCCGTCAGTTTCTCTCTTCCGTTTTGTCCCGAGTACTCATCTGTTCGGTGTTGTTTTGTATGTGGAGCATACCGCGCGCCGACGGGCAATCGACATCGTCAGGCAGCGTTCAAGGAACGGTAACCGACCAGAGCGGTGCAGTTATCGGTGACGCCACGGTCACACTAACCGACACCTCGACCAACAGCGCGAGAACGGCTACCAGTAACGCCGCGGGACGGTATGTATTTGTCGATGTCGCGCCCGGCGCATACACTCTCTTGGTCGACAAGAAGGGGTTCTCGCCGACGAAGACGCAGACCACCGTAACCGTCGGCTCGACGATGACTCTGAATGTCGCTCTTCAGGTCGGCGGCAGCAATGTCGTTGTGGAAGTCACCGCGAACGGCACGGAACTGCAGTCGACCAATGCGACAGTCGGCAACACGCTCACGGCCATCGCGATTGATAACCTGCCCAGCATCGGCCGCGACGTCAACACCTTCATCGAGTTGCAACCTGGTGTGTCGACGGGCGGCGATGTCGCGGGCGCGGTGAACGACCAAAGCTTTTTCTCGCTGGATGGCGGCAATAATACCAACGATATGGATGGCAGCGGCGGCGTATACACCTCCAGGCAGACCGGGCTGGTGATCGGCGATCCGACCGGCGGAGTCGCGACCGAAAATACCTACGCTGCCCCCTCGGGCGTGATGCCAACTCCGGCGGACAGCGTCGAAGAGTTCAAAGTGAATACGGCGGGCCAGACCGCGGACTTCAACAATTCGGCCGGCGCCGAAATCAAGGTCGTCACCAAACGCGGCACGGATGCATTTCACGGTACGGCGTACGAATACTACAAGGACAACAATTGGGCCTCGAACACCTGGCAGAACAACCAAAACAATTGGCAGGGGCCACTTTTTCATATCGGGCTTCCGGCCTACCATTACAGCCGATTTGGCGGAGCCCTTGGAGGGCCGCTCATTCCGAAAGAGGTTCTGGGCGGAAAAACTTTCTTCTTCTTCAACTATGAAGGCTTCCGCTATCCGAATTCCGAAACTATCGCCCGAAACGTTCCCTCGCCCGCACTGCAACTTGGTTTGTTGACCGACTCTAAAACCGGTGCTGTGGATTACAACCTCAATAACGCTCCGGTAACATATCAGGGCAATACATACGCTGCGAACTACGGATGCACGGGCCTCTGCGACCCTCTGGGTTTGGGACTGAATTCACAGGTTTCGCAGATCTGGAGCAAGTACGAGCCGGCGTCAAATGCCACCTGCAGCCAAGGTCTCTGCGACGGGGCTAACATTCTGGGATTTTCGGCCAACCTCAATGTTCCCATTTCAAGCAAGTTCGCAGTGGGGCGGATAGACCACGATTTTTCGTCGAAGCACCATTTCATGGCGAGCTATCGCTACTACAACATCAAGGTCGCGGGAGATGAGGAGGTAGACATTGGCGGCTTCTTCCCCGGCGATACCAAAGGGACGCCGGCTTCCGCTTCGGGCGACCCGGTTCAAGACTGGTATTTGGTGGCCGGACTTACCAGTAACATCACCAACAACACGACCAACGACTTCCATTTCAGCTTTTTGCGGAACTGGTGGTCCTGGTCACGAAATGGAGCTCCACCTCAAATCCCCGGATTGGGCGGGGCGCTCGAAATTATGGCCGGCCAATCAGCGACTCAAGACCTTACTCCATTTAACTCCAACAACCAGCAGATTCGGGCCCGGTTTTGGGATGGGACTGACAGTATGTTCCGCGATGATGTTTCGATGCTGAAAGGCAACCACCTCTTCCAATTTGGCGGAACTTATCAACGCAATTTCAATTACCATCAGCGCAACGACAGCGGCGGGACCATCAGTGCCTATCCTGTATATTCGCTGGGGGATGCCTCACATGGTTCGCTACTCTCCAACGCGGGTTTCCAGCCCTGCGGGGCAACCAATAGCCTGGGCGCAGTCACGAACATTCAAAACTGCTCGGCGGTCGCTGCGGGTGTGCTGGGCGTCGTCTCCATCGCCTCGCAGCTTTTCACCCGCAGTGGGGCGGATCTGAACTTGAACCCTCCACTCTCGAATGCGTTCGACAAGAGCACCATTCCTTATTACAACGTCTACTTCAGCGATACCTGGCATTTAAAGCCGACGATTACGCTAACCTACGGCCTCGGCTGGGCGCTGGAGATGCCGCCTGTCGAACAGCAGGGGAAACAGGCGGTGGTAGTGGACGACGCTGATGAGCCGATCACCACCTCGGCGTACCTTCAACGCCGCAGGCAAGCGGCTTTGGCAGGCCAGGTGTACAACCCTGAGCTCGGCTTTGCACTGGTGGGCAATACGGCGAACGGCCTGAAGTATCCATACACTCCGTTCTACGGAGAATTCAGCCCTCGCGTGGCAATTGCATGGGCGCCGAGGGCCAGTAGCGGGGTTCTGAACAATAGCGTATTCCGGTTCGGTTATGGGCGCTCCTACGGTCGCACGAACGGCGTGGCCCAAGTGCTCGTTCCGCTGCTCGGCTTAGGTCTTGAACAGCCCGTGGCTTGCAACTCGAACGTCGTTGCCAGCAACTCTCTCGGTTGGAACTGCGCCTCCGCGGGAACGGGTACTTGGGGGAGTTCCCCGACAACCGGATTTCGCATCGGATCCGCCGCCTCTGCGACCGGAGGGCCGACCGTTCCTCTTGGCTCCCTGGCGAGTGCGACCCTGCCTCAACCCGTTTATCCCGGCGTGAACAACGCCGTATCTTCCGCTCCCGAAGCGCTGGATCCAAATTTCCGGGCGGACCAGATTGACTCGTTCAACGCCACCATCCAAAAACAGATCAATCGCAAATTCACCATCGAACTCGGCTATATAGGGCGCCGGATCACCCACGAGTTCGAGCCCGTCCAACTTAACGCCGTGCCCTATATGATGACGCTCGGGGGGCAGACCTTCGCCCATGCCTATGCCAACGTCGTCATGCAGTACTGCAACGGATTGGCAGGGCTTGCGGGCGGAGGGTGTGGTGGCAAGTCCGGACCCAACCCGGGGGCGGTTACGCCGCAACCTTTCTTTGAGACGGCGCTCGCCGGGACCGGCTACTGCACGCCAGGAAATTGCACGGCAGCGTTGGTCAAGAATGAAGGCGCTAATGGCACCGGCAACCTGACTAACGCTCAGGTGTGGGGTATCTGGAGTGATCTGGACACAGGAGGTGTGGGCTGCCCGTCGACGGGATGTACTTCTCCGAACGGCATGGGTGCTTTCAACTTTGCTCGCAGCATGATGAATTCACCCATTCCCGCCACTTGCAATGCCACCACCACCATTGGCTGCTCTGGCCAATTCACCTCAGGTATCTTCGAGAACGCCAGCGTAGGCTACGGGAACTATAACGCTGGCTTCGTCTCCATCAAGATGGCTGATTGGCATGGGTGGAACGCACAGTCCAATCTCACTTGGTCAAAGGCTCTCGGCACGGGGGCGCAAGCCCAGTCTTCCAGCGAACTAACTGCTCTGGACCCGTTCAATCTGGGCGAGATGTACGGCCTACAGGCCTTTGATCGCAAACTCATCTACAACGCATACTTGGTGTACCAACCGCCCTTCTACAAGGGGCAACAGGGCTTCAGAGGGCGGTTGCTGGGAGGATGGACGTTTGCTTCCATCTTCACAGCTGGGTCCGGCCTTCCCATTCAGGTCGCCACCACTTTCGCGGACTATCAGGCCTTCGGTGCTTGCGATGGCGTCACTTGCGCGGACTACAATTCGGAGAATGCGGTGCCGATTGGCCCCATCGCGCCCCACAGCAAGGCCTACTACAACTCACCATCAAACGGCTACCCGGTAAACGAGTTCAAGGACGGCACTGCTGATGTGAACAATTGGCGTAACCCGATTCTGGGAGTCGATACCCGGGATGGCGGCTACGGGATCCTCCGAGGGCTGCCGTACTGGAACATGGACTTCAGCGTCAAGAAGAATATCCGCGTGGCCGAGAGGATGACCATGGAAGTGCAAGGAGTCTTCGCCAACCTGCTGAACCACAATCAATGGGGTGACGGCTATCCTGGTCTCTATAATCCCGGAGGCTTTGGTGCGCTCGGTGGCGAGGCGTCGCCGCGAAACATCGAGGCGGGCCTCCGCTTCCGCTTCTGAAGCGATCGTGGTGCGTCTAGCACCTTTCTCCAGTCTAACGGCCGCGCTCCTGGGCGCGGCCTTTCTCATTTGCCAGAACGCTGAGCTATTGGTCTCGGTCTACGTTTTCCACACTCTTCCTCGTTGTACGGATGAACCGCGAGCGGTATTCTGAAGCTCCCCGTGGCGGCGAACCAACAATTGGCGTTACTCGAAGACTTCGAAACTTCCAAGCCGCCCAATCCTCTTTTCTGTCACCAGGAGTTTCTGGAGAAGCTTGCTGACCATGGCCGGGATGCGATCGGGAGGCGAGCTGCTTTTCTGATGCAGCGTCTGTCGGTGGATGTCCGGCGCTTGCACTATAAGGCAACCGCCGGCATTAATCGCGGCTGGCGTAGATCGCGGCTCTGTGGTAACCACGGCAGTCATTTCTATGCCTGGTGGGCTCCGAAAAACGCAGCACCGCTCCAGGAGGCCGGCGAGTTTTCCGAGGTCCCGGACGGCGCGATTTTCTTGCGCGACATCCGCCATCATGACGATCACTCCCACTTGATGCCGCATTCGTTCCAGACCCACTACATGCCGGTGACGGTCCGTGATCTTCGGCGTGAGGAGTACTCACCCCTACCTTGGACACAACCGCAAGAGCGCTTCGCATCCGGCCGGCATGTAGTGCGACTTCTAAAAGGTCATCCGGGTTCGGGTAAAACCAGCGCTCTTTGGCACGCGGCCGATTCGGCCGCAGCCGAGCACGTGCTCTACGTCACCTATTCTGGGAACCTGGCCGCGCTGGCCCGCGAATACTTCGACCGATTCTGCTCTTCGCACAAACACTTCTCCGTGGTCACCTTCTCCAATCTGGTCCGGCAGATCATCGGCACCGACAGGCCAGTGGCTCCCAGCGATGAAGCCAGGCAGCGCTTCATTCGTGACTTGGCGCCTTTTGCCCGGACCCTGGGCGCTTGGGCATACAGCCCGACGGCTCTGTATGACGAACTGCACGCCCATCTGGCGGGAGACGCCCTCCCTGTCGCTGTTGGCCGTTTCGCTGCCTGTAATCACGCGCGCGTGCCCGACAAGGCATATCGGGAGCGGCGCACGAAGTCGCTCGGTCAAGCACCGGTTACCGCCGTGCTGGAAACGGCAGCTCGCCTTGAACGCTTGCATGCGACCACTTTGGCGGAGCGCTATTTTCCCGAACTTGCGCTTGCCTGGCAGGCCGTCGAAAGACTGCGGAGTAACCACTCAGGGGCGGCCGCGACGGCGGATTTCGGGCTGCTCAATTACGACTGCATTGCGGTCGACGAATGCCAGGACTTAACCCCCCTTGAAACATGGCTGATCGTCGAACTCACGACCCTGGCCCGCCGCCGAAAACGCGCGCCTGTCCCATTGCTTCTCGCCGGCGATGAAGCGCAGACCGTTCGTCCCACGGACTTCGAATGGGGCTGGCTGAGCGATCTTCTGCATGCGCAACTGGGTTCGCCAGCGGACTACCGACTCTCCGCCAACCTGCGCAGCCCGCGCCGTATCGCCACGCTGGTGAATCGGGTTTGGGACCTGTACGCCTATGTGGAGAAACAGGAGCGGCCGAGCGGTTCTGGTTATGCAGAAATCGAGGACGACGCCACCGACCAGATTCTTTACTGCACCGCCACGGTGGGGCCCGAGTTGAACGACTTGCTGACCGCGCTTTCCACCCGCGAAGGACTGGCGATCATCACCTTGGAAGACGAGGTCCCCGACTACGTTCCGGAAGCAGCGCGCAAGGCTGTGCTCACGGTTTCCGAGGCCAAGGGGCTGGACTTTCACTCCGTGTGCGTGCTCGACGCCGGTCTTCGAATGGAGGGTGTGCTGCGCCAGGATTGGCGTCAGCGGGGCGACTCCGATATTGCGGATCTTCGAAAACGACTGGCGATTGACCAGTTACGGGTGGCGGTGAGCCGTCCGGCGGAACGGTTGATCTGGCTCGACCTCGACCCGAGTGAAAAGATTGTCCGCCAGAGCATCGCGTTTCTCAACGGCGGCCCGGTGGAAAGCGGAGTCTCGTCGTGTGTTCCTGCGGCGCTGCTCAAAGCGCTCGAGGAAGATGAACTGGATCTTGAGGAGCGTGTGCAACGTTGCCAGGCCGATGCCCGACAATATCTCCAGGTGAAGCCCGAGATCGCCTGGTCGCGCGCCCAGCAAGCCGTCACCCTGCTTGGACCAATCAACTCGCCGGCCGCGGTGACAGATCAGGCGGCACGCGACGGCGCTCATCTCACGCTGGCCGAAATCTGCTTCACCTTGGGTCTGCGCAAGACACGCCTGGCGCCTGAACTGGGCAGACCGGATCCATTCGCCGAGGCCTGCCGGGCTGCAACCAACGCGCGCCGCTTTGGGCTGGCCGCCATGATGGATGCGATCGGATCCGTTGAACGTGCGGGACCGGACAATCGCCTCGAAATGCTGGGAGAGCTGGCCCAGGTTCTTCCCAGGCATAAAAGCGAGATTGAGCCATGGCTTCTGCTGGAGATCGGCCCCAAGGCCAAGAGTTGGATTGAGGAACTGGAGTCCGCCCTCTCGAACGGGCCCAATGCGGCGATCCTTCTGCGTGTATTGCCGCCGTTGTACGAAGCTCTGGACGCGCCGGATCGCGCTGCTCGCACCCGGCGTCTGCAACAACGCGCGATCCAGTTGCTCATCAAGGACAAGCAGTACGCGGCCGCACTCGCCGCCTTGCGTGCGCAGCCCGAGCGTCAGCCCAAGCTGGAGGCGCTGTGCTTGCAAGGTGTGGGTGATTTACGCGGAGCTGCCCAGTGCCATTTGATGGACGGAAATCTCAAAGAGGCCTTGCTCTGCTACCGTACCATCCCCGATCTCGATGAGGCCCTCAAAGTAGTCGGAGAGATGGGTGAGCACCCTGCGGCAGAATCCCTGAAGTGGATCGCCAAGGTACAGCGATTAGTGACGGAGCGACCGGAAAACTTCACCAAGACGGTGACCCCCGCGGAAAAGAAGCTTTTGCAGGAAATGTTGGAGAAAGCTCTCGGTGTCAGCCGGCTGAAAGCAGCTCCGCGCAAGGCGGCCAAGAAATCCGGCGTTTCGAAAAAGCGAGTTCCAAGGAAAATCAAAGACGATAGGAACTTGCCCTTCTGATCAGTCGCGAGTCCATCGAACCAAATTCTGGTTCGCGTCTGCCAGTCCTTGAGTCCTTTGTTAGAAAGGAAAGGGCTGTCACGCGAAAAGCTGCGCGGAAAATTCCAAGGTTCGGGCTGGAATGGAAGGAGCGAATGGGAACCAGGCACAGAATGTTGGCGACAGAGATGAGTGCCAGCACCGCCCAATCAGACGACAACACTGGTGGGTTTGAGAGTCGGGAGGAAGCTCTGCATCTGAAGTCATACCGAGGAGCCCCCTAAAAGGAGTACTTCAGCGACAGGGTGGCGACATTCGAGTGGAAATAACGTGGCAGCGTCGGCCCCACAAACGACCCTTCGCCATACTGGTAGTAATTCCACCCACCATGCCAGGTAAAGTTCTTGGCGATTTCCACGTCCAACGCCGCAAGCGGCTGCTGCAGTTGCGACGACAGCGGTCCCAAGGGCTGCAGCGTATTGAGAATCAGCGTCGACCCGCTCACGTTGGTGATGCTGTAGCCCAGCCGCGCTGCCACTCGCTTTTCGGGCTTCAACACCACGCTGAACTCGCCATAGCTCGTGTGACTGTTGTAGTTCCCTAGCGTCTCGAGTAGCGCCGGATCGTTGTTGCAGGTGAATGCTCCATCCGGCACCAGGGTCCCGGCAAAGCAGACGTTGTTGTTCTGCTGATAGGCCAAGAAGTTGTAGGCAAAATCGAAAGAAATCAATTCTTTGGGCGCGATCACTCCATTGACCCCGAAGTTGCGGTTATGCATGTTGTAGTTGATGTCGCCTGTGTGATTCCCTTCTTCGCGGATGTTCAGATTTGCTCCGACGTTCAGCCACGGGCGAGGTGTGTAAGTCACCCGCGCGCGATAACGCTGAAGATGCCGGGGATCGATCCGGGTCAAAAAGTTATCGGCATACCCCATTTCCGCATCGCCGTTAATATGCAGGTTCTGGTTTGGCCGCAGCCACACTCCCGCAAGTGCAGTGTTCTCGTTGATGATCGTTAGGTCCTCTTCGGAATCAAACAGTCCCGTAAACGTGCAACTGCCATCGGGATTCAGCGGAAGACCGGTGCAGTTTCCGCGATTCGGCAACGGCGGATAAAAGACATCTCCATTCGCGATGCTCGTCCAGAAATTGTGGTCCCGGATGTGGGAGTACCTCCAGCCCACATACAAGCCCGCATGTGGATTCACATCGTATTGCACCTCAAACTCGTTCTCTTTCGTCCCCTGCCCGAGAAATCGATTGTAGGTCTCGTTCACCGAGTCGGCCGGTGACGCCGAATTGTGCAGCGGCAGTGTGCCCGGATAGGTCACGGGTGGAAACAACATCGATCCCGGCGGCGCAACCGTCGAGGCATTAAACAGCGACAGCTGGAGCGAATTCATCAGCCCGGGAACCTGGTAATTGCGGAATCGAAAAGTGTCGACCAGACGCAGGCGGTCGCTGATGTGATACGTCGCTCCTGCTTCCGCCACCACCGAAATCCAGCTGGCCCTCGCCTGGCTTCCCGCCGTGTCGATCACGCGTTGCCCGGTTCGCGAAAGGAATCCGTTCAACAATTCAGAGAGCGGGGTGCTGCTCTGCGCATTGCTGTAGGAAAACGTGGCCACGACCTCCAGCTTCTTGATCGAGGAGGATTGCAGCGTTACCCGCTCGGTGGGAATCGTCGTACGCACTCGCTGGGTTCGGGTGTAAGAGAGATATCCGTTGCAAGTGGGATTTGCAACACCCCCGAGGATCGGCGTGGAACACGGACTTCCCGAATTGAACCAGGGCAGCCCGAACTCGACCGGCGTGCCATTGGCAAGCGGTACGCTGTTGAACGGCGAGAGAAAATAATTGGTGTCGCCTTTCCAAGTCTGGATGTTTTGGGTGAAGTTGGCGGTGGTGCGCCGGTTGGCTCGCCAGCTCACACCAAAACGGTAAGCATCCAGAGTCGTATTTAGCGGCTGGTACAACAGTGCTTCCGTACCCTGATGCACGCTGCTGAACGAGGGCCCCTCGACTCGGTTTCGGTTGTAATCAAGCAACACGCTGAAGCGCTGTTGCGGAAACAACGTGAGTCCAAAGTCATACATCCGCCTGGCGTTGTAGTAGGCATGGGGAGAGTCGTTCACATTGATAATGGGCGTGGAGGTTGGCGAATTCAACGGATTCGCAAAGAGGTTGTAGTTGAAATAGTTCTGGTACCGGCGGAAACTCGCGGTGAAGTTGTACAGCTTGTACTTCACCAGCCGCAGCCGCGCGGCGTTGCTCGGATCACCTCCCCATCCGAAGCTGCTGCCGGTCAGGCTGTCGAACAGCCCAGCGTGCGTTAACGACTGCATGGACACGGACTGATCCAGAATCCTCGGCCCCGTTTGCAGATTGATCAGCGTGCCATACATCGCCGCACTGCCGGTTACGTCCGTCACGCGGTAGCCCAACTCCACCGACTGCTGAATGCGGTATCCGCCCCTTTCGATGCCCTCTGGCGCATTTTGCGACGGAGCCTGCGAAGAAACCGGCAAGCCGTCGTCCACCTGTCCCGGCCCCTGCGCGAACACAGAAACCGTGAGCTGGAGCAGAAGCCAGATCATTCCGAAGGGGAGTGCGTCGCGAACTTTCATTTCCTTCACCGCCAACCGCCAAGATCATGTCCCGTTTTTCAGTTCACCTCTCACCGGAAAAAGAATTCATCGAAATTCGAACCGTGAATCTGGGTATGGCACATCGTGCACGCCTGATATTTGGAATTCTGATTGTGAAAGCTGGGGGTGTCCGGCACATTGCTTCCGGCAGTCGGAGAATGACATTGGATGCAGAGAATGTTCACCTGGCTCACGCGCAACAGCCGGGGATTGGTCGACCCGTGGGGCGTGTGGCAACTGGTACAGCCTTCCTGCTTCACCGGCACATGCTCAAATGCGAATGGACCCATCGTCTCGGTGTGACAATTCGTGCACACCGGGAACTGCCCCGCAGCAGTCCGTAATTGATGTCCGACAAAGGTGCCGTGCGGATTATGACAATCGCTGCACTGGATCAACCCCACATCGACACGATGCCGGTACGGCCGACTGAACTCTGCTTTTTGCGTGGCGTGGCAGCCATAGCACAAAAGAGTCTGCTGATTCTTCAATAAATGATCCGGTTCGGTGGCATGATGCGGGGAATGGCAGGACAGGCATCCCACTCCATTCTGAAGGTGAATGGAGCGGCCGAAGTTCATGTTCTCCAGGCTGGTCTCGTGACACTGCAGGCATCGTTGGCTGGCTTGGGTTGGCGACAACTCCGAAAAACGGATGATCTTGGTCTTATCGCCCCCGCCCTCCACGTGGGCCGACCCCGGGCCGTGGCAATCCTCGCACCCGTGCTCTCCCGCCTTCAGCAGCGCAAAATGCGGAGTCCCGTCAAAGTGCTTGGCATATATCTCGTCATGACAGCCCTTGCAAGTATCGGCTCCTACGTAGGTCGCCCCCGGCACTGCTCCCGGCAGCGCTGAACTTGGTCTGGGCCCTTGTTTCGCGGAATTTGTTTCTTGCGTCGATTGGGCATTTTGCCCCGCCCTACTCTGCGATAGTCCACTCTGGGCGAGTAAGAGGCCGGCGATTAAAGCCAGGGAAAAACGTGCAGACCTGTAGCGATTTCGAACAGTGCGTTGCGCTTCCGAGCGTTTGAAAGTCCTCAGCAAGAGCTTGGGCTTCTTCACAACTCCCCCCGGAGTTTTGGCTGGGAAAAAGCGGCAGTAGAGTGACGAGAATTCCTGAGAGCCCGAAATTCTTGCGATTTGGATGCGGAACCTCAAGAGCCGGTTGGTATGTTTTTTGGGTTGAAACCGAATTGCTTCGAAGAAAGTGTCGGAGGGACTGGCTCACGCGGATCGGCAACAACGAATCAGAAATTCATGTCTCATTTCGGCGCCAAATTTTGTGCCGGTACAACGTTCCCTGCGGGTAATGGTCGGGGTAAAGCGCACAGAACGGTTGCTGCCATGTTCAGGACCGCCCTTTTAGCAGCCGACGTTTAACGTCTCTAGCCTTGAGGCTTGCGCAGCCAACGCCACACGCAGCTTTAATCTTTTGAGGCGGAGCGTTTCCTTCCCGGGCAACAGGTTGCTAATGTGGTTAAGCGCTGGCGGGATCGGTCGGCTTCAAAGCACCAGGTTTAAGTTGGCACCAGCAATGGAGGTAGTCATGTGAAATCGCCGATTGCGCTCAGGTACTCTCAACTCTGGGCGTTCGTTACCCATAAAGGCGAAGAAAGGGCGCGCAAGCTTATAGTGTGCATGCCAGAGATGCGGTCTGCATCGCGGCTGGCGAGGAGGAAATCTGGGTGATTGGCACGCAAATTGAAGGTGCTAGGTACACGCCCGATTACGCCCCAGGAGAGCAAGACCGTGCCTGAAGAAGTCGAAGAGGTGCTTTCCTCGCTCCGAGAAGGCTTCAGGGGCGATCTACTCCGTCCCGGGAATCAAAGGTACGAAGAGGCGCGTGCCATTTGGAACGGCATGTGCGCAAAGAAGCCGGGCCTCATCGCACGCTGTGCCGATGTGAGTGATGTGCAAGCTGCGATACGGACAGCCTCAGCCACTGGAATTTTGACCGCGGTCCGGTGCGGTGGTCATAGCCTTGCTGGTTTTAGCACGTGCGATGGCGGCCTCGTTATCGACCTTTCGAGGATGCGCAAAGTCACCGTGGATGCCGATGCACGCCGTGCCAAGTTTGCCGGCGGTTGCCTGCTGGCATCGATTGACCGCGCGACGCAACAAGCAGGCCTGGTCTTTCCCTCCGGTGTCGTTTCGCACACTGGAGCTTCTGGATTGGTCTTGGGAGGAGGCACTGGTTGGCTTACTCGCCGATTCGGCCTATCCTGCGACAACGTTGACCGCTTCACCCTGGTCACCGCTGATGGCTCTGTCGTGCTTTGCCACTCGCAGGAGAACCCGGATTTGTTTTGGGCCTTGCGCGGAGGTGGTGGCAACTTTGGCGTGGTTACAGAATTCGAGGTGAGGCTACATCCGCTCACGGCCGTGACGCTTGCTCAAGGACTTTCTCGTGAGTCCGATATTCGACAGGTCCTTGAATTCTGGAGGGATTTCATGGCTGATGCCCCCTGCGATCTAAAGTGGAACATTGAATTGCGGCTTGCAGCAAACACACGAGACTTGCCGAATGAACTCCGTGGACGTCCGGTGGCTAGCAACTCTCTGGTCTGGACTGGTAAGGAGGAAGCCGGACGCCAGTACTTGCGGCACGCTCTCTCTTTTTGTAACCCCGATTCTGTCAGCAGCCGCGTCATTTCCTTCATTGATCTTCAGACCATGGCGGATTCTTGTTTCCCCCACGGCAAACGTTACTACTCGAAATCGGGATACTTCCGCTGCCTCGATAATGTCGCAATCGACCAGCTAGTGGAAGCAGTGATTTCGCTCCCCTCGGCAGACACGCAAATTGAGCTGGCCTATCTGGGTGGCGCCTCCTCCCAGGTCGCCGCTGGCGAGACGGCATTCGGTGACCGCAGCGCCCCTTTTATCATGAATCTCCTGGCCAGCTGGTCGGAAGCCCATGCCGACGATGCCCACATCTCCTGGGCTCGCGGACTATTCAACAAGCTTCGGCCCACGATGAAGCCCGGCGTCTACGTAAATTTCATGAGCGGCGATGAGCAGGACCGGGTCCCTGAAGCCTACAGCGCACGATGGGACCGCATGGTTGCGGTCAAAACGCGGTGCGACCCGCACAACTTGTTTCGGCTGAATCAGAATGTTCCGCCTGGGACGCACACAACCGAGCGCCATCGTTCCGAACAAACTGAACGCTGATAGCAGAATTCAAACTAGAACGTCTGACCCGAGTTGGGGGCCGCTGAGTGAGATCCCTCTATGGTGATGAGGTTCGTTTCAGCTTAAATCCGGGGTCGGGCAGTTCTCCCGAAGCCAGTGGCGAGGAGGCAGTACAAGAGGCCGCTTGACATACGAAAGGCTTACTAGTAATCTCTTCGTACTTTATGACAGCCAAGCTCCCACGACCGACGGATGCCGAACTTGAAATCCTTGCCGTGCTTTGGAGCATCGGGCCAGCAACCGTGCGCCAGGTCTACGACATGATCAGCTGCCGACGCTCCGCGCAGTACAGCACAATTCTTAAGTTCATGCAGATCATGGCCGAGAAGGGGCTGGTGATCCGCAACCAGGATCAGCGGGCGCACGTCTACGCGCCCGCCAAGCCGCGCGAGTGGACCCAGCAACAACTTGCCGGACATCTGCTGGAGCGTGCTTTCAGCGGATCGGCGAAGGCTTTGTTGGTGGGCGCGCTTTCGGCCCGCCCGGCAAGCAAAAAGGAGCTCGCCGCGATGGAGAAGTTGTTGCGCGAGTATCGGAAGGAGCAGAAATGAAATCACTCGAGATGCTGATCGGGAATCCAGCCGCGGCTGCGATTGGATGGACCCTGCTCCACTCTTTGTGGCAAGGAGCTATTGTCGCCGCGCTGCTCGCGGCAATGCTGCTGATCTTGCGCACGGCGCGCGCACGCTACCTGGCAGCGTGTGCAGCACTGTTAGCGCTGCTTGCCCTTTTCACTCTTACGCTGCTGAGATTGGCGCCCGAGTCAACACTGAGCTTGCCGGTGAACGACCGGCCCGTCCCAGTGTGGAACATCGTGGCCGAAAATGTTAGTTCGGGCGATTGGAGCCCGAATCTTGCTGCCGCTACCCCGTGGTTAGCGCTGTTGTGGATGGCGGGTGTCTTGCTCATGTTTGGGCGTTACGCTCTCAGTTGCATTTCGGTGCGACGATTTCGCCGCCGCGGCGTCTGTTCGGCACCCAAGGCCTGGCAGAGAGAGGTGGAAAGACTGACTGCCCGCTTGCGCATCTCACGGCCAGTAGGCTTGCTCGAGTCCTGTCTCGCGGAGGCTCCTACTGTTATTGGCCATTTTCGCCCGCTGATTCTGATGCCGGTTGGGATGCTGGCCGGGCTGTCACCCACCCAAATCGAATCCATTCTGCTGCATGAGTTAGCACATATCCAGCGGCATGATTACCTCATCAACACCTTGCAGCGTTATGTCGAGGGCCTGTTGTTCTATCACCCAGCCGCGTGGTGGATTTCTGCGGTCATCCGCAGGGAGCGAGAATATTGCTCGGATGACCTTGCCGTGTCAATCTCGGGCAACCCGCATGAATACGCCCGTGCTCTGGCTCGACTGGAACAAAACCGGTTTTCGCAAGCGGCCGTTGCCGCTACCGGAGGGAGTCTCGTGAAACGCATCCATCGCTTGCTCTATCCGAGAACGAATGGTGCCTGGGCGCCGTTTCTTGCCGTGCTGATTCTCGTGCTCACCGGTGCTGCCACGGTCGCGGCGTGGCCGGCGAAACCTTCTCAATCAAACGCAGTCGCGAAACGGCCGGAGACAGAGCGAGCTCTCGAGCCCGAGTACTCTAAGTGGTTGAATGAGGGACGTCGGCTACATTATTGATCAGGCCGAGCGGACTGCCTTCCTGGGCCTGACCACGAACGCAGAACGCGACGAGTTCATCGAGCGGTTCTGGGAGCGCCGCAATCCCAGTCCGGGTGGGCCTAATCAGTTCAAGGAAGAACACTACCGCCGTATTGCCTATGCCAATGAGCATTTCGCCTCTGCGGTGCCCGGTTGGCAGACGGATCGTGGCCATATTTACATCCTCTACGGGCCACCCGACGAGATAGAACCGCACCCTCGCGCCGGTGGTTCGACGACCTGGCTCTATCACCACGTGGAGGGGGTTGGCGACAACGCCACCATCACCTTCGTGGACAGTACCGGCCGAGGCGATTTTCGACTTTCACCGGGCGCCCCGTTCGTGCCGAAATCGCCTCGATCTGGGGGAAAACACCCGTAGTCCGGCTCCCAGCGATTTTCGCTCGGACTTTAGGCAGATCGTCAAACTAAAACTCAACACGCGTAGGTTTATTGGTGTTAAATCGACCTTTTTTGGGGGTCTGATCCAATGTTCGACTGGAACCGAATGAGACGTCAACTGAGTGAGCGGCTGTCGAACATCAACCATTAGAGCAACGGAAAAAACTGGCCCTTGATCTTCTCTCCGGCTGGAACTACAGGTACGCCGTGGAGCAGAGGCTCGTTTGTGGCAGACCGCACGCCATCCCGCATCACATTGACGACCGTTGCCCGGCGGGCACGGTTAGAGTGATTGGCAAATGATCCGTGAACCAGACGAGGATGATGAAACGAAGCTTCACCCTTTCTTAGTTCCACCGCGACTGCTGCCTCGAACTGCAGACGCTGTTCAGCATCCAACACTGCATGGATAGCCTCCATATCCCCCGCCAATCCCGTGATCGGTAAATCGGGCCAACGGTGGCTCCCCGGAATGTATTGGAGACATCCGTTTTCGCGGGTGGAATCGTCCAGGCCGATCCAGCACGTCAGATGTGCCAAGGGTTGGGTGCGCGTCCAGTAGGAGTAATCCTGATGCCAAGCCACCACGCCCCCGTGATGCGCCGGCTTACAGAACAACTGGTCATGCCAAAAGCGCACCGGGCCGTCGAGCAACTGTGACGCCGGAATTGTGAATGCCGGGTTCCACAACAGGTCGTGGAAACCTTCCGTGATCCGCCATGCGCCTAAGGCATGGAACAGAATGTGGTCGGCCGCTGGTGACTCGTTCGAGTGATATTCGTAAAAAAGCTCGTGCCCGGGATGCTTTGGGTCGCTGAGGTCGGTCAATTCTTTTCGCAGAATTTCTACTTGTTCGTCGATCAGGACTCGAACTCCAGCAACGTATCCGTGCTCATGAAAAAAGTTGACTTGATCTTCGCTCAGACGAAAACAACCAGGATCCCTATTTAACTGCGGGTTGAACATCGTCCCGACGAGATTGTGAAAAGTCGAAAGGTCTGGCACAGAGTGGAGTGTATCATTCGACATACGGCTGCGAGCACACCTAGGCTCCAGGCGATTCTACTGCCTGGTCAGATGGCGAGGAGGAAAGTTGGAGCAGATTCAGTTCTTGCTCCGGCATGCACTGGGTGCAGACACCTCAATCACCATGCTGCGCATTTGCTGATGGCCTGGAATGATCGGTTGGCCGCACGATACATGGGAGAACTGCCATGCTCGGTCGTTGGCCCATTTTACTCGTGTCGCTCGGCGCACTGTTCACACGCTGCGCGTCGGGTGCGGAGCGAAAATACGATGTTGAGGCTGCACCGGAGTTCCTATTTGAACGCAGACCGATAGACTTCGACTGCGTTGATAAGATCGCGGGACGACCTAAACTGAATGGACGGGGTAATAAAACAGTCCTTGTAGCTGGCAATCAACCGCCTTACCTGGTCACACATTCGGAACAGTTTGCCCTTGCCCGCTCCGACGTGCCATCTCTCACAGTTGCCGCCGATCCTTCCAACTCGATTGCCATAGTCGGCAGCAACAACGCTGATTGGTTCATTCGATTTTGTAGTGAAGGCGGTGGATAAATGGAGGCCGAAGCTCGTGAGCAGCTTCACCAGATTTCCATGACTCGCCGCGGCCCCACCATTTCCGTCAACAGCCCCCCGTTGGGTAAGAGCGGCCACCGCAGAGGTTCCCTGGTCGTGGATGCCCCTGCGGAAGGTCCGGTTGTTATCGACGTGTCGAACAGTGCTGTCCAAGTACGTGACCTCTTTGGCCAGGTGCGAATAACCGCGACACACGCACGAGCAACCATTCTAGACACAACTGGACGAGTGAACGCATCGGCATTTGTTGTGGATTTTGCCGGGTCACGGGCATCGTGAACCTAAGCGCCGAAGCCGAAATCCACTTGAAAATTACCGCCCCGCGATTCGATGGAGAACTTGTCGCGTGGGCACAACAGCCTGTCCGGGTGCTTGTCCCTCCCGGATTCAGCACACCTTTTCAGGCGTTCGTGAATCGCCCACAGGATTTTGTCTGCCGTGCGAATTTCTGCGACAAAGTGACGCAGGAAAAGAAGGACGGTCTGTATGTCTTCACGTATGTCGGTGATGGAAGAACCGGCCCGGAACGATTCCATTTGCGCTCTGAACACTCGACCATCGTAGTGGACATCAGCGCCGACACAAGGCGGCATTTGTAGTTGGCGATCGCCCGTTCTCGACAGTTAATCTGTAAACGTCAAGTGCCTTCTCTTTGCGGGATGGGGTCGCCGCGGTTGTTCTAAACCATCGGTGTGATTAGCGAGTCCCCGTGCTTCGAGATTGCGTGTCCATCCGTTCCACATATTGAGCGCGAGCTGGGCTGGCCTGGAATGGATCCGCAAAGTACTGCGTTTCCCGCGCAACTTGGTCGCCCCTGAACTCCATGATGCTCACGGTGTAGGATGGCTTGTCGTCATAGGACAGGATGAATTCGGTGATCCAAAGGTCACCGCCGCCAATGATTCGCTGGACAGTAAAGCGCTTCTCGTTCGGCTGGATAGAACGGGTGATCTGTATGTTGAGGCGACCGCGTATTCGCTCGCCTGACTGTGGGTATTCCAGCACCGCGTCCTCGTGATAGATGCGGTGCTCCGTTTCAAAATCGTTGGCATCGGAGGCCGCCCAATGCTGATCCAGTGCCGCACGTATCTGTTGATCTCGCATCTTAACCCTCCTGCGCTAGGGGAAAGCTTAGACTCCCGCATGGCCTGGTTTCAACCGGATCAAAGTCGTAGTTGAGAGTTGCCTCGAAGCCGCTGGGCTTTTAAAACTGGCGGAATAACTGCCATGAAAATGGCGACTAACCTTCCTGCGTGTATTGGCGGTTGTGCTTCTTCAGCCAGGGGCGACGTCGGCCAGCGCTTCGTCTTGAGCAGAGGCTAGGCTACTCATGGCGCAAGGCCACAATAGGATCGACGCGCATCGCCCTTTGTGCCGGTACAAAACAGGCCAGCAGCGCGATCGCACCCAGCAAGATGGCGACCGCGGCAAAGGTAAGCGGGTCCGTCGGCTTCACCCCGAACAGCATGCTGGCCATCAGGCGGGTCAATCCCAGAGCGGCTACCAGTCCCAGGCAAATACCGATCACCGTCATGCGCGCACCATCGGTCAACACCATGCGCAGAACATCGAGTGGCTGCGCGCCCAACGCCATGCGCACACCAATCTCGCGCGTGCGTTGTCCCACGAGGTAGGACAGCACTCCGTAGATTCCCACGCCTGCCAGCAGCATTGCGATGCCTGCAAATGCCGCAAGCAGCTTCATCGAGAAGCGCTTGGCAGCAATCGAATCGGCGAGCACTCGATCCATGGTAGCTCCGTCATGCACCACCAGTCCGCTATCGAATGCCCGCAGTCGGTTGCGCAGCGTCTCCAGGCTGGGGACTCCCGGCTGGCGGGTGCGCACATAAACGGTGTTGAAGCGGGCTCCGGCAAGCAGCGATTTATCGTCATTTTGCCAGTAAGGCACGTAGGCTTCGGTATGCAGCTTATCGCTGCCGTCCTGGTCCAGGCCCCACTGATTCACGTGTCCAACCACGCCCACGATCTGCGCCGGCGGCCGCTTGCCTTCGACGTCGCCGGGATCGAGGTCGACGTACTGACCGATGGGATCGCGGGCGGCAAAGTATTTCTGCGCAAAACTTTCATCCACGACCACAACCCGCTGCGAATGTTCCGTGTCCCCGGAGGTGATGAAGCGTCCACGCCTAAGCGGGATCTGCATCACCTTGAGATATTGAGGTTCGACCGAATAAATAAGCGACCATGGAAGGCTAGCGTAATGCTCCGGCTTGGGTGTTCCCAAAATCCAGAACCAATCCTCAGAATCGCTCTGCATAGGCTGCGAGCTGCCCTCAAACGAAACGCTCTCCACTCCTGGGATCGCAGCAATCCTGTCATGCATCTCGCGGTAGTAGGCTCGAATCGCTTCGGGCGATCGCTGCCTCAGTTCCTCGCCGGCCGCGGTGCTGAAGGTGATCAAGTTGCGCGAGTTGAACCCAGGGTCGCTGCTCCAAAGATGAAACAGCGTGCGCAGCATGAGTCCCGCGCCCACCAGCAGCACCAATGCCAGTGCCGTCTCGACCACAACAAAAACGCCCTGCGTGCGCGCATGGGTGCCCGCCAGCGAACGTCCGCTTTCGCGCAGAGTCGTGTCAACGTTGTGATTGGATGTTTTCCAGGCGGGCACCAGTCCGAAGATTATGCCGGCCAGAAAGGAAATCGAGAGAGTAAAGAGCAGCACTCGTGGATCGATGCTGATTTCTTCGGCGCGCGGCAGGCTGTGCGGAACCAACGCCAACGCGCCCCGCATGGCCCATGAAGCCAGGAAAAGACCGAAAGCGCCGCCGACCAGTGCCAGCAGGACGCTTTCCGTCAGCAGTTGGCGAATGATCCGCCCCGGCGAAGCTCCCAGCGCCACGCGCACGGCAAATTCCCGCTGGCGTGAGCTCGAGCGCGCCAGGAGAAGATTGGCTACATTCACGCAGGCAATCAGCAGTACGAATGCCACGGCGCCGAGCAACACGAGCAGGATTCTCCGCACGTCGCCGATCATTTCTTCGCGAAGAGGAATCATCGTGATGCCAGTCTTGCTGTTCTGGTCGGGATAGGTCTGTTCGAGATCCTGAGCCACGCGATCCAGATCGCCGCGCGCCTGCTGGAGGGTGATGTCGGGCTTCAACCGTGCGATCGCGTCGGTTCCCCATGCCTGGTTGCGATTGCGAAAGCGCGGATCGCTGAATTCCCCGATCGGCGTGTAGACGTCATTCAGCAGTTCCTCCTGAAAATTTTGGATCTTGAGATCGAAGCTGTTGGGAACGACGCCAACAATCGTGCGGCTGACGTCATCCAGAATGATGTGTTGACCCAGGATGTTGGGATCGCTCGCAAATTTCCGCCGCCACAAGCGCTCCGAGATCATTGCCGTCGGATTGGCCCCGAGTTGATCTTCATCCGCCCCAAACGAGCGGCCAAGTAGCGGATTCACGCCCAGGATTTCGAAGAACCCAGCCGAAATCATCTCCCCATGCACGCGCTCAGGTTCGCCGCGCCCCAGCAGGTTGTAACCGGTGTTGCGGTAAGCCGCCATGGCGACAAAACTGCGGTTTATCCGCTGCCAGTCGAGAAAGTTCAGATAAGGAATAGAAGCGTTGTGGAAGCCCTGGCGATCCTGAAAGAGTGAAACCAGCTGATTGGAATCAGGGTACGGCAGCGGATTCAGGACCACCGCGTTGACCACGGAAAAGACGGCTGTGTTCGCCCCAATGCCGATCGCCAGAGAGAGCGCGGCGATCAACGTGACGCCTTTCGCCTGCCCCATCAGGCGCAGTCCAAAGCGAAGATCCTGCAGAAATGTCGGCATACTGTCTCGCCCTTCGATGGTGGTAGCAATCTGCGAGCCACGTCGCAGTTTTTAAGTCACTGATTTGACTAGGGTAGCGACAACTCGTAAACGCTTCCACTGGAGGACCTGTTCGTTTCTGAGATGAAGTGTCCGCAGCCGGTCAGCTGGAAGTCAGCCTCAATCCTTGGTAAGCACTGTGATGGACAGGCTTCCGCAACTCAAAGGCCTGTTTTACCAGACCCTGCAGGTCTTGGCCGGCATCATTGGCTGTCCCACTTTGCAGGAGAAAGCTTTTCCGAACTCGGGCATATTGACCAGCACTCCATTCGCCCGGAAGCGCGAAGGCGAGTGGGGATCCGTGGTCAAGATCAATCGCTCCAGCTCCGGACGCCATTCGGAACACCAATTCTGGGCGAATCCCAGGAACAGCTGCTCGACGGGCGTGTAACCGTCCTCGGACTTTTTGTCGAGATCAATCTTGTCCTCGCCCGCTCGGGCCAGGAATGCCATCAACGCCAGCCGCAAACCTCCGTTGTCCGCCGTATTTTCCCCCAAGGTCAGTCTGCCGTTGAGCTTGGTATCGCCCACGCTGAACTGGCCATATTGATCGACTAAGCACTCGGTCTTCTGCTTGAATTTTTCGGCGTCTTCCTTGGTCCACCAATCGTGGAGATTTCCGTATCCGTCGAATTGCCGCCCCTGGTCGTCAAAACCGTGAGTGATTTCGTGCCCCATGAACATCCCGATGTGCCCATAGTTCACCGCTGCGGGCGCCCTGGTATCGAAGAAGGCTGGTTGCAGCACGCCGGCCGGGAAGGTAATGTCGTTCCGGGTGGGACGGTAGTAGGCGTTTACCGTTGGAGGCGACGTACTCCATTCCTCGCGGTCGGTTGGCTTTCCGATTTTCGCCAACTGCCGCCGCGACTCAAATTCGAGGGACCGTACATTGTTCTGAAAGGCATCCCCGCGCACAATCTCCAGCTTCGAATAGTCGCGCCACTTGTCCGGATAACCCACCTTGTTGGCAATCAGATGCAATTTTTCCTTCGCCCTCGCTTTGGTTGCGTCACTCATCCAATCCAGCAAGCCAAACTCGCGATCCATCGCGGCCTCGATATCGTGAATCATCTCGAGCGTTTTTTCTTTGCTCGCTGCCGGGAAATACTGCTCCACGTACGCTCGGCCTAACGCTTCCGGCAGAGCCGCGTCCGTGCTGCGCACACACCGCCTCCAGCGCGGCTCCTGCTCCGGAACTCCCGATAGCCGGCGGGAGTCAAAATCGAACTTTTCATCGTCCAGAGCCTTGGGTAAGGTCAGTCCGTCCAGCGAGGCCACCAGCTGCCACCGCAGGTACGCTTTGATCGTGGCCAGATCCGTTTCCTGGATCACCTCGTTCATCTTCTTGAAAAACGCGGGCTCGCCGACATTAATCCGTTCGAACCCGGGCGACCCACTGGCCGCGTAAAGACGGTTCCAGTTAAGCACGGGGGTCATTGCCTGCAGATCCTGGTTCGGCATCGTGTGATAAATGTTGTGCGGATCTCGCTGCGCGGTAACGTCCAGTGATTCCTTGGCGAGGGCTGTTTCCAGGCTCATGATCGCCGCCGCATCGCTCGTGGCCTCTTTGTCGCTCGACCCGAGCAGCTTGAGTATTCTGGCGACGTGCTGCACATACTGATCGCGAATTTCCTTGTCTTTGTCGCCGCTGCGCAAGTAGTAGTCCTTCTCTGGGAGTCCGAGCCCACCCTGCTCGACCGCGGCGATCATCTTCCTGGCATCGGAGAAGTCGGGCTGCGATCCAAATCCCAGGAACGCGTTCACATTGATCAACTGGTAATGCGCCAGCAGTTCGGGCAATTGATCCTTGCTGCTGAGCTGGTTGATGCGCTCCAGTTCATCTTCGAGCGGTGCGAGCCCTCTGCGCTGAATGGCCTCGTCATCCATGCAGCTCGCGTAGTAGTCTCCAATCTTTTGCGTGTCCGCATCGCGATCCGCGCCGCCGGAAGCTGCTTTCTCAAGAATCCCGCGCAGTACCTGGCGGTTGTACTGCTCGAGGTTGTAGAACTGGTCCGAGTTGGGGGAATCGCTGGGTATAGGATGCAGCTTCGACCAGTTGCCACAGGCATACCGGTAAAAATCCACGCAGGGATCGGCGCTGGTATCCATAAGGCTTTTGTCCAGCCCGGGAATTGGCGAGAAAGTTTGCGCAGTCTGGGCAGGTTTGCCAGCAGTATCAGGTGTCTGGGCGAGAACAGAACTGAGGAAGATTAGCACAGGGGCCCAATGACGCAGAATTTTCATTAAGTTCCCTCCAATTCCTGAGCAAAAAACGTTGCCTCGGGAGGGAGCAGCCCCAAGAAAGCGGCGCTGCCCCAGGCAAGCGCTGAAACCTCAGGCGGGAATCAATAGCAAAACCGTATCACAATTCTTGCTGATCCATTTCCATTTGTGTCGCGCGTAGCTGTCATCAGCGTCGGCGGCGGTCTGTTGCAGGGTTAACGGCACCTCCAGTATGGGAGCAGCGTTGACAAGGCCGGGGGAAAGAACCACGCGAGCCGCGGCTCGGTGCTACAGTAATGGTGAGTTTTCTATGATCAGACGGGACCTCCTGCGCCGCATCCTCTACGGGGGGCACCCTGAATTGTCCCTCAGTATTTGCATTGTAGGTGCATCAATAGCGGCTGCGAGCGACTCGGGCGTGTGTACGCTAAAGCCAAATCAGGAGTCGTCGAGGGCATCCCTCAGGGTTGCCGGTGCCGAAGAGGGCGCGCGGAAGAAGGCCTTGCCATTCGCACGATAGACATTTCACCGCTTCCTGGGTGCCGTTGAAGCCATGAACACATCGTGCACACTGAAACCATCCCTTTTTTGCTTGGCCCTCGAGAACACTGGCCCAGGTGGAAGTCCAGAGCATAACAGAAGACTCCCTCGGGTCTCGGGGGGGCGATCCCATCACCGTAGGCGACCGAGACGCGGCAATCGAAATATCCTCTGACGATAGCACAGGACCTGAGCCGAAGCAGTCATGGTTCAATCCAATCGTCCAGTCTGAGATCTTCGATCTGCGCGAACTCTCGCGTATTGTGCGTCACCAGTATCACGTCCATCACGTGCGCATGGCTTCCGATAAGTGTATCGAGCGGCCCGATGGGTTTACCGCGCCGTGCTAGCGAGCTTCGCACCTCACCATATCTCATTGCGGCATGCTCATCGAATGCGGCTATCTCGAACGCCAACAGAAACTCATCCAGAGCGGCGCGTGCATCCTTAGGTCGACTGCTCTTCTCTGCGCCAAACGCGAGCTCCCCTAAGCTGATCGACGAGATACCAACCTGACCGATCGACTTGCCTCGCAG
>Ga0123355_10002531_pt1 | contig 25891 bp, 8 predicted proteins | sample TergutEmb28metaG_3_FD_89872 | JGI IMG/M metagenome (GOLD analysis project Ga0123355, IMG submission 89872) | Embiratermes neotenicus P1 segment gut microbial communities from Petit-Saut dam, French Guiana - Emb289 P1 | ecosystem: Host-associated > Arthropoda: Insects > Digestive system > Gut ...
AATACAACCCATGAAATAACTCAACAAATAAGTCGCAAGCTCCTGAGGATGGGTGTATTAACATCCGAAACATGTTGAGCATTAAATAATGAAATAATAAAGAAAGTGACATAAGTTGGTCTCTCTTTATTCAACTATCAAGATGATGCACGGTCCAATAAACATAAGATTAACTGTAATAGTCTTTATTATTCATGTCCGTACATTAATACACAACTCACACAATAAAACCAACAGACGCACTAATATTAAAATTATATTTTTACACACAATGTATTAACTATGGTATGTGCCGATCTGTCTTGATCATCCTCAAGGAGACACTGAGCACCATATAAAAGCATTGTAGAAACATATGCGGATTATTAAATACATTAAATTTTGTGCCTAAAATGTCTATGGATATTGCAAAATTCGTTTTGTACAAAAGTGTGGAATTGGTCCATAAGATGCAGAAGTTGTAATGTTGTAGATTTTTACAACGGTTTATGTCAAGGGGATGCCAAGGTTATGTTTTGGTAGCCAACACGGTACTTGCGTTTAACACAATGAAAGTGTTTCTAATGACATGACATTAATTACACCTGTTAGGTACCTTGTATGAAGGGCCTGATGATAGATTAATTAATCCGAAACATGTAGCCCATAACACTGAAAGAGAATACAAGGCGTGCTTTCACTCATGAATTAATCCTTGTTTTCCTCTATTGAGCTCTTATATGGCTTACCATTTTGAAGGTAAGATAAATTGGATTCTATAGAGTAAAATATGATGGTTAAAGTTTGAAAAATCATAAGTAACATTCACGTTTATAAAACACCATATGTGAAATAATGCACTTTATGATGCAATTCAACTTAGTCATATTTTAAAACATCTAACAATACATCTGCCATTCTAATTCTGCGACCAGATAATTAACTAAAAACCGACCAATTAAAAATTAACAAACAAAATGCAGATATGTGTAAAATAAACAACTTAGAATTGTTGGTAGACAAAACAGTCTCGATGCTTGCAGCGCCACCGCCAAAGTTTCACGTCACAAACACAGTAGCATATTCGTCCAGTCTCCCAGCAATATCTCATATACTAGTACTTTACAATTTTCTAGAAGTCAATGAGGCTCTATATCTGTCAGCAGCGTCCGTATCGAATAAAATCATTAAAGTCCACACTTACTAACTAAACATGTACATCGTTCCGTATAACATGAACCAACAAGAGGCACTATTTTCTATTAATTTATTTCAATAGTAAGCCTCCACATGTTTCGAGCAGGCTTGCTGCTCATCATCAGGAGGATCAACTCTTTATAAACAGCAACTGGTGTAGTCATGTGTTATGTTGAATGGCTGCTGCCAGCAGCCAGTCAACATAACGCATGACTACACCAGTTGCTGTTTATAAAGAGTTGATCCTCCTGATGATGAGCAGCAAGCCTGCTCGAAACATATGGAGGCTTACTATTGAAATAAATTAATAGAAAATAGTGCATTTGTTGGTTCATGTTATACGGATATATCACGATACACCGTCAAAAAACATTAAAAACGTACATCGTTGTTGTGCCATTCATTATGTTCAGATTTACATACAATTTAGCTTGTTTACGAGTGAAATGTATTGTCACGGTATCTATGTTGTTACTTACGCCGAATGTAGGCAAAGTCACTGACGATATGTTCTATCATATTACAAGTCAAGGTTATTCTATGCATTGTCGGGCTTATGTTTGTCGTTGTAATGCACATTACAATGTCTACACGCGTAACTGACCGTCAAATTCGTTTAGTCTCACGTAACTACCTCCGGCAGGAACCATCATATTGACACGTGTTGTGGGTGACTTGCTGCATTCCGATGCATATGCAGTAAGTTATTTTTGTTGTTGTTGTTGTTGTAAAACTGAATGTCCCGTGTGAATGAAACACTAACGATGATGATGCCGCAACCTTCGAAACGCGTTGGTCTATGGGTATTTATGCCTATTAAATTGCTAAAGACTACCGGTTACTATAAACGAGATCTTCGAAGAGCACGTTGTGATGCGATTACAGTAAAATGAGTTGAATAATTAAATTGTATTTAAAAATTCTAAGGTCCACCAATGCTACGACAAACCCCGTAACTACGTCCTAGGTGTCAATTATGTAACTTGTTAAAATGTTTTCCCAAATGTATGTTTGAAGCACCCTCCCAACGGAAATGTTTTCCAAGAGATTTTACAGAGAGAACTGTCTAAAAAATGTCTATTTTCTCGAATAGGTACAGCGTGATTTTACATTACATTTTTTGTGAATGAAAATGTAAAACATTTTTAGATTTAATAAATATAAACGTTGAAACTTACTTCTGTTATCCAACGTAAAAATGATCCACACTAAGGATGTAATCCAGTTTTACTAAGACTAACTTAAACATTCATGCGGTCTCATTAAGCCAAATTTCACATCGATGTATTGTCTGTAAATTACGCTACTCATCAGACGAAGTCGAGTAACAATTAGAGCTTGAGCAGTCTCAGTAAGTCACACTACGAAACTGATGCAGTCTCAGTAGGTCTCAATTCGAATCCGATATATTCCCAGCAAGTTACCAAGTCACAGCTCATTCAGTTTACTTAAGTCACAACTCAGAGTTGATACCGTTCCACACCTCAACGCTATAACTTCGAATTCCTAAAATAGGAAATGACAACATGTTTGAAACGTAAAACTGTCATGTGACAGCAACACTACTGAGTTCAATCTGGTACCCTATAATAATGAATGGTAATATACATTGGGAAACAATTTTTTTGATACGGTAGTAGATGGGACGGAGAGGTTGTACCGAAACGTCGGTAAACCAATACCAACCTCTGCCGCGTAACATCCCAGAAGGATTGAAGGCCTTATATCGCACAATTTAACGTAGACATGAGTAGTGCATCTGTTAGGGCCTGTTTATTTAACAATTTTTTACAAGAATAAAATCCAGCGACAAAAGCAGAACTAATATTTACGCAATACTAGATATGTATGTAACAGGAAAGAAGCCTTAAAACAAAAGCATAGCAAAGCTGTCCGTCATCAGGTCAAAAGACCGTATAGATGGGACGGTGATATATCCACAGTTATTCTTAATATCTACAGTATCACCCCCCGGGCCGAGCTACACACGGGAAAGAAATGCCGATACCCACTGCAAAGGGGGCCGTGTGGGCCCCAGTGCAGATCAGAACGTTTCTGAAAAAAAGAGAAAACTCTCTTACTCCTACCGGGATTCTAACCCCGCATCATCCAGCCCATAACTTAGGTACCGTACCAAACAGGCTACCCCAGCAACTAGGACTTTGTTTTCTTGTTCGTGAGTTTTTTCGGAAGTGAGAAAGATCTTTAACTAGTCGGTATTGCGGTGGAAGAGCACTGGAGTTTCTGTTAGCAAAAATAAATTTAAATATTATTGAAATAAAATTAATTAACTGCAAAGATGTAAAATAAATATATTTAGTTATTTCCCTTGCCAACACTAAGGCCAAGCAGCTAGCTCTACTGTTTCTTACCTTGAGTCTTGAAATCTGTTCTCAATTCGGAGTTTGCCTATTTCAGCCGAGGAATTTCCTTAAAAAAAAAAGGTTCCTTTATAATTCCAAGCAATACTCTTAATCACAGGACGAAACCGAGGCGAGTTTGGCCTCCCACCCTCTTTAACCCTTTGGCCTTGGAGCTGGACATTTACAGTTTGGCACACCATTTATGTAAAATGTGAATATTTTATGAACCAAGAAGGGTAACATTAGGAAATACACGACATTTTGTGGAGGAATAAACGAAGATAGTGAGATAAAGTCTAAAAAAATAATTAAATATATTTGTTGACTAAATATATAAAAAGCGTTCTCTGGGGAGTAGCGGTACGCCTGTCGTATATATAGGATGCATGGAGCCTAAAGGTTAACCCTGGGTAAATCCATTTGTTACTATGTCTGTTTTTTTCTTTCTCTCCATTTCCTTTCTGTGTGGCGGTAACTAGACTGACTACCGTTTTCATGGGTGGATGTGATTCTTAGCTGGAACAGGGAGTTCTATCGTTGTCCCTTTGTTCACACACGTTCTGAAGTATGTCGATTTTGTGTGTATGGACACAGAAGCGAAGAAAAGTTCCCAGTCTCACAAGGGAATTAACTCCACCCATCCGGCCTGTAATCAGTCAAGATACTGGCACAAAGAACAGAAATAAAGAGTAATAGATACGAGAAAGAAATAATTAGAGACTTAACAATCTTAGACACACTACAGCTGCCACAGAAAATTAAACAAGTCACGACAGTCTCAGACGTCAATCATTTGCAGACATTTTACAAATCTAAGGACAAACATTTAAATTTTATCTTTATTGTTGCACCGTGCATTTCGCAGAATCACTTTAATTATCAATCAACAAATGGACTTACATAAAATTTCACATTAAAACAATTAAAATCGCTCCAACATGTTTCGATCCTAAGATAATCCTCAGGGAGCTACGTTGTTCCTTGCTAAAGTCATTTTAAAAAATATTAATTAATTAATTCCTTTATATTAATAGGGTGCTGTGGCAGCAAGCTGCCACAGCACCCTATTAATATAAAGTTGCAGTTTTACACAAAAGTGTCTAATTCACAACACAATTTAATAATCTCTCAAATTAGCTGATGCTCAGATATGCATATATATAGCAATTATAAATCTTAGTTACATTACTGCAGTGACTCATAAAAAATTATTTCCCTGATGAGGGCCTAAGAGTGAAATATTTCCTACAACGACGAATATATTTATGAACGTGTACTATAATGATTTCTTATGAATTAGATTGCATAGGACACAGTTTATACTGAATACTTTCCAGTAATTCGCTACTTTAAGGGATACGTCCATCGCATGCGAACAGTATTTCCAAAATTCATGGAAGTTCCAGTTAATTTTACCCGAGCTGCAGCAGCCAGAGCTTAGGCAGTGGAGTGGATGAGAACCGAGATTCCTATGGGAGAGATGGCGGTGCTGTAGCAGCACATTAGCCCGGGCTCTGACTAATTACAAACCCGGTTGCCTGATGTCCTTGTTAATTAAACCCGTGTTAAATCCCCTTGTCAACTAGTCTACGTATTGGATAATAATTCAATTTTACGCCCAACTTCGCAGATGCAATGTGTATTATCAGGGCATTGCTGTTCCAGCCAGCCATACTAACAGCCAACCAGCTACAACATCCAATGTTCTGTGTGTACATTGTTACCTAGCAACGCGCTTTGCATTCTGTTTACTGGGATGTTCCATAAAGCAAGCGGAGACCATGGAATTCTCTGTAGGCCCTAAATAGTTACGCCTACTGCTGAAACCACTTTGCAATGGCAGTCATTGCATGACTGATTGTAAGGTTATCAAACTAGGGCCAGCAATTTAAACTGGATACATGGATTCTAAAGAAAATTAGAACGAAGCAAACGCGATTTCAAAGCGCTCACTTTGTAATTACGCTCTCATTCGTTCTGGTGTTCATTTATTGCAGTAATAAACACAGTTTACAAAGCTAATAGTACTACAGCTAGACCTATCATAAAGTAAAACAAAAGTAACAATAAAATTGCCCCTATGTGCGCTATGAAAGCATATGTCTGCGTGAAATATGAGCCCTCTTCACTATTAAACTCGGCAGTAGATTCAGTCAGTCGTCAGCTTCACACCTCGGCAGCTACATCCGCATAACTAGAGTCCGCCGTATCATTTGTATAGCAGACTGACTTTGACCCCAGAGCTAATACGGACATTTTGGAGAAGAAAAAATGGCTTCCTCTGAAGGCAGTCAAAGCAAGATACTTAGGTCGTTAATATCGTAACCTAGTCACAACAGCGACAATTACAATAAAAACACTTTATTTAACTACATCCTTAGTTTTCGTAATTGCACCGTGCATGTTTATAGTAGTAAGTATTTTATTTGTCCAACTAATGCACATAAATTGTTATAAAATTGTTAAACAGTTAAAATCGTTTAAAATTATAGCAGTTACTCCAATATGTTTCGGTTTACATAAACCATCATCAGGGAGCTCTCAGCCTGTGCTTCGCTAAAGTTACAAAGTTGACTTAGGTTACATATCGTTATTTGAAGTTATCGGTATTGTGGCTGCATATGCATTGTGGCTGCATATGCAGCGAAGCACAGGCTGAGAGCTCCCTGATGATGGTTTATGTAAACCGAAACATTTGGAGCAACTGTTATAATTTTAAACGATTTTAACTCTTTAACAATTTTATAAAATTTGTGTGCATTAGTTTGACAAATAAAGGACTTAATACATCCTTAGTTGTTTAATTAAAGGAGCTGTCAGCTTCTATGATTATGGACTACAGCCTCGGTGATAGACGAAGGAAAGAGAGTGCAGCCACTGTCGAATGACACTGACAGGGTGCACCCGAACTACTCGGAGAATGCCCCATCCCAATGAAATTTTATTTAACACAAATCCCAAATTCCGCATGGGAGTTCACTGGCACCGAACCCGAGCCTCCGATATGAGAAGGAGGCAGCAAACAGCGTGAGCCATTGCACAGGACCGAGGGAACTCAAGTTTGCTAAAAGTGAAAATGTACGTACATGTTTATTTTCCAACGGTATTTTGAGAAGAGAAGAATAACTTTTAAGAAACTGTAACAAGGGGAGAAAAGGGAACTGCATATGAAAAGGGTTACGGCCGTATAAAGCATAAAAGAGAAACAGAAAGAACCATATGATGTCTGAGGTTTCCACAGCAGTGAAGAAGATTCACATATTGTGGCCTCTTTTGTCACGACATCGTATAGTGACCGAATATGGCATTCGAGAAGGCAGCAAGCCTTTTCCTTTTCCAAAACATTCAATATTGCAGTTTCGTCCCGGAAAAGGTTTTTTTTTTTTGTGGTTTGTGTGAGTTTCTCTAAACAAACGCTAAAGCAGCACCTAAAATTAGCTCACCGCTGTATCCTTCACCAAACTTACGTATTTATTACTCCATCATAATGATAAATTCGACGCTGTAGACTATAACCTAAGGTACAAACAAGGTCGTCAAGTATACCACAAATACAGAGACACAGTAAAATCTGGTACGTCAGTGCTAACAATCCGGAGAAACGTACTGCCTCCATCTTCAAGGTAATCTATACCACATAACCAAGAAGGTCACAATGTGAATAAAACACTACTGCACAATAAAATATAATTTAGACGGTTTGTAGTTATGGCGAGGAATTCTAAAACATCTCGAAATCAAAACATTAGCGAGGACTAGACATAGTAGTGGATACCGATTAGAATCTTGGGTATCGTTCTAATTGCCAACATTCCGTTATTTTTCGGACTAAGGTACTTCAATATAAAAGACAGGAAAATAGCCGTACTGTCAAAATGAAGCGCACGTGGGCATCGTAATCCCCAAGTAGCGACTACAAAATGGTTTATTTTGCTCAAAAGAAGCGATTAGCCTTAAATAGCCTTACCGACGGAGCGGAATAAGACCCTTTTCAAGACGATTCTGCGCTCCAACAAAAGGAATTTTCTAGTGTATGTACAAGATGGAACAGGATGTCAGGATTTTGATGTCAAGTGAGTTTAAGGTTCCCACTGCCAGGAGTGCTAGTCCCCACCTACCTGCCTGCAGGACGTGTCGCCTTTTGTGGTCTTGTAAATTTTTCTTTTTAGAAATACCAGAAGATTATTGATCTAAAGAATATAATCTTCTTCACATTTAAAGAGTTCCGTGTGATGACAGACAGGAGTGTCAAAAGTTTTACGGAACACGTACGAGGTACTGTCATATTTTGTAGTTTGTTCTATGTAGTGAAATAACTGTTCGACTTCGCTCACGATAAACCCTGCTATACTGCATATTTTCTTTAACATTATGGAATGCAGGTCATCATGACGTTCTGTGGAAGAGACTTGAGAAGATAAAGATGACCAAGACGACGAAAGAATTACGCACTGACTACTAATTTTTATCAGTTAGCTTCACAGTCATTGGAATCATGATTAACCCTTTCGATACAATGAACGATAAATCCCACTTAAGAGAAAATGTCATCAAAAATACTCACGCATTTTTAACTTGGTGGTTTTCTTTACCACGAATAATTTCTGACAAAGGAATATTTAAATAACAGCAACATTATTAGCAATAATAATAAAAATAACTTACAACGTGTGCTCATGTTGTTTAGCTTAAATTATTTCGTTTGCAAGATGAACTACTAAGAAAATGAACTTTTACTTTCTCAAATTACTATGAAGAAGTCTGGTTACGATGCTCGCATTGTGGGAGGTGGGATTAGCGGGACGTTTATGGCGGATGAAAGGGCCGAGAATGAGTATAATGGCTTAGCTCGAAGGCTTGGAAAGAAAAAGCTACTTGAGTGAATAGCAATATCTCATTTATATCCAGGTTTCTCATTTGTTTTTCTTAAGATTAAATAACGAAAAATTCCAATACATTTCCCATCTCTCCTCCAGTGCGTGTCATATATCCCACTCATCACTTCCTACGTTCTCTCTATTTCTTCACTAATATTTGTGCTTTAGCCTGCAGCCCGGAAACTCCAGCCTAACCGCACCTAACGTCCAACATACAGCAAACCAAGAACGAAACGATAAATGTGGTAATCAACATCATAGTCGCGAGCTCCTGATGATGGGCATAGTAGTGCCCGAAACATGTTGAGCATATAAGAAGTACAATAAAATAACAAGTGGCATCTAGTTGGTTTTTTATTCTTCAGTTATTCTTCAGGTAAAATTACCCTTGCATATCTAAATATTTACGCACGCAGGAAGGAACTTTCCTTTAAAATAAGCATCATGAGACATAAATTTAGAGTAGGTCAAATGAATTAGCTTTGAACATGAGCAGGGCCTTGCAGCGCAGTAGCGTGTCTTCAGCTCTCCTGTTACAAACAGGAATTACAGTCCCCTGTCCGTGTGTTCTCATGTGGGTTTCACAAAATGGTTTTTGGAACGAACCTAGCCACAACTGCAGTGTTGTGGTTCTTTAGGGACTATGGTAACAGAAGATACAACGGGGGTGTACATCCCTCCAACTGCCAGGTGTCAAACTGAAGGGTCTGCATGTAGCAACGCCTACTTCTCTTGTACTCTCAAGTGAAAGGGAGGGTATTGGACCAAAACAGAGATCGTATGTCCTACAGAGGGATGAGGAAGGTAAGGTCATGTGCGGAAGATAACTGAGTATCCAGGGAACGTTATGTGGTCACGTTTCTACACGACGAATATATGCGAACCGAAACAGCCGAATACAAACAACAGAATTTATACGCATAAGAAATTATGCTGAATCATCGCATCTAACCATAGCGCATTATTTAACGTAAGAAAGTTCTTCTTATTTAAAGGATTAGAATAATGTAAAACAAAAGAGTGGCCATGTGCAACATATCTTATGATCTTTGTGTTTGCACCGTGCATCAATGATAATTAAACAATTTATTATCCAACTAATGCACAATATATAATATGTAGATACAATTTAAATTCTAAAATATTTAAAAGTGCTCCAACATGTTTCGGATCACAGAGGATCCATCATCAGGGAGGCTTGTACAGTGCTTGGCTAAAGATTACAAGAATGATTCTATCGTGTCCGTTGACATGGACAAGGTCGGTGTTATGGCAGCATATTCTGATCCGTTGTGCGTGTGTGTAGTTCACTGTATATGAGTGCCTTCATATACAGTGTGTGTGTGTGTGTGTGTGTGTGTGTGCGTGTGTGTAGTTCACTGTATATGAGTGCCTTCATATACAGTGTGTGTGTGTGTGTGTGTGTGTGTGTGTGTGTGTGTGTAGCCTTAGGTATCTAGCATGCAGTGCGCTTGCGTCATAGAATTATCTGTGGCATTCGCCGCTCTACAATACTTTTCCGCATATCATAAATGGCACTATTTTCGAAGAAAACCCCGTTATTGAACACAAAATGCGTGCTTTATTTCATCCACAACTTTTATCTGAAGTATTTCCCATTCTAAGAAGAAGTGAGCAAGATATGATAACAAATGTGCCCGTTACTCCTGCCCGATTTTAATGAAACTTTATTTTTTTTTAAATGGGCAAATATCAAATTTCTTGAAAATCCGTTCATTGGGAGCCGATTTGTTCCGTGCAGACAGATGGACAGACAGACACGACGAAGCTAATAGTCGCTTTTCGAAATTTTGCGAACGCGCCTAAAAAAGATTTGCGTCCTTACAGCCGCTGTCTCAGCGGAAATTTCAGCCCTGTACCCACTGCGTACAAGTTAGATTCTCCAGACAGCTCACATTTTCCCTCGTGTTGGTGGAAGTATATAAACAGTGTTTTAAAAAAGTAGTACTTCGTGACAACCAACTTTTGTTACAATATCAGAATGTACGAATTTGTGAAGAGCTAAGTGTGGCTGAAATCGGGATAAAAACACGCGTAACAAAGACTTGTAAGAAAATATCCAAGTATGTTTATTAATGTGTGGATGCATAGTTATAACCTTCCATATGGATTTGTTGTACTGTACTTAAGACCAATGATTGTATTCATACCTTTAACAAATTAGCATACTATTTATCTCAGTAATTAACCAACTTGATGCACAAAATTTTTGTTTTACAATAAGTTTATTTCATGAGGCATGAAATAAACTTATTGTAAAACAAAACTTTTGTGCATCAAGTTGGTTAATTACTGAGATAAATATATAGAGATGCACGGTCAGCAAAAAGTCAAAATTAGCAGACGTTTAGAAGAATTGAGGTGGAGGGGTAGCCTTAGCATTACGGGGTAAAATAACACTGGCAGGATTGGCTCTCGATTCTCCCCAGTGGATTCAGCTATGCGAGAAATTTAAAACATTGTAATTTAATACTTGATTTGAATTTGTTTTGCGGATAGATTTATTGCCGTGATTTTCCGCGCATGGCGTCTGCTTGCCAACTCCATAATTTTCTGATAAAACCACATATGTATTGATTTTAATATAATTTAAGCAGCTACGCAGACTCAATTCTCACAGACAGATTTTCCTCAAATTTAACAAGGTGGATCTTTAGAACCCTGGTTCTTAAGAGCCGATTTAAATAATTTACAACAAGTTAAAAAAGTTGAAGAATGAAAGACCAACTTGATGTCACTTGCTATTTTATTTCACTTCTTATGTGCTCAACATGTTTCGGACATTAATATATCCATCATCAGGAGCTTGCGTCTATTCTGTTGAATCACCACATTGGTCGTATTGTTCTTGGATCGATGTGTGTTGGAAACTCCAACACACATCGAACCAAAAACAATACGACCAATGTGGTAATTCAACAGAATAGTCGCAAGCTCCTGATGATGGATATATTAATGTCCGAAACATGTTGAGCACATGTTGGAGTTTCCAACACACATCGAACCAAGAACAATACGACCAATGTGGTAATTCAACAGAATAGTCGCAAGCTCCTGATGATGGATATATTAATGTCCGAAACATGTTGAGCACATCGGAAGTGAAATAAAATAACAAGTGATATCAAGTTGGTCTTTTATTCTTCAACTATCACAATGATGCACGGTCCACTAAACAAATTAAAAAGGGTAAATTTTTCTGTACCCACGCCATAAAAACATATAAGTAAGCGTAAATATAAAGCCACTCATTCTTAACTTCGCCACTAAATGTAGGTGAGTGTTCAACTACAGGCCCAGACCTTCTTACCCTAGAAAAGAACAACGATACCCATTGACAGGAGGCTTGGGGGGATTCAGAAGAGCTTTGGACGTTTTGGAGAAAAACATTTTTTCCTGCCGGGATTCAAACCTCGAATAGCCCAGGCCTAATTTATTACAGCATTAAACGTAAGCTTCTCTTTTCACTAAAATTACCGCTGAGTAATTCGGTTAACTTCGGAAAAAGACGTGTTATCACAGGCAGCTGATCTGCAGGTTTCGCCGTACCCGCACGGCTACCGCCCATAAGCTGCGACCAACCTAACGAAGCCGATCGATGTTTCCGCGGGCCGAACTCCGCTTTCTGTGGTTAATCCAATCAAACAGTTAACACATTCCCCAGAACCGTGAGGAACAAGCAGGTTGCTGCTACCATAAATCCTACCACAGTTCTACTTGAAGGTACTTATGCAAAGCACGATATAGTTGAAATAAGGGAGACTTACGTCACTGCATACGGTGGCCGAGAGTGTAGTGTCACCACTGGTCATCCCGGAGACCCAGGATCAAATTTCGGCGCAGTGAACGGCTACCCTGACTGAGGGTTTTTAGGCGCGTTCGCAAAATTTCGAAGATCATCGTCATGTCTGTCAGCATGGAACAAATCGGATCCCACTGGAGGAGTTTTCATGAAGTTTGATTTTTGAGAAATTTTTTGAACCTGTCGAGAAAATTAAAGTTTCATTAAAATCGGAAAGTAAGAACGGGTACTCTGCATGCAGACAAATACACACTTTTGATCACATCTCGCTCAACTCTTCTTAGAATGTGAAATGTTTCAGACAATAGTTGTAGAGGAAATGAACACACACTTTTTGTTTTCAATAACTTTGTGTTTAATCGTGCCTTTTATGAGATAATGTGGAAAAGTACTGTAGAACGGGGCAGGACATAGATGACATATCACGCATGCGCATTGCGTGTTGGATACCTAAGGCTACAGACACAATAACAATATGTAATACTCATTACTTTTCTACTGCAAAAATGGTTGCAAGAATGCAACTCAGTGTTACGCTATACGTACAGTGCCTGCTTTGTTATGGTATTCCTCAGCACATGCACCAAACTCTGTGACAGTAGGTCAAATAAGGTCACGATAGCTTACTAACACATATTCTCGTAACAGCTTCTTGCTCAGGGAAACGATAAACGAACACGCTATAGAATCTGACTCTATAAAGTCTGCGCTTCTGACAGTTTCACAAACAACAAAGAAGCCACCCCCAGACATTACGTTGGCACAAATTTATAGGGAAATTATGATCAGAGAAATTTGGAAATTGGTTTTGTATACGTAAAGCACACGACGCACGTTGTGAAACATAAGCAGTTCCGACAAGAGAGGGGAAAGAAACACAACTACAAGTAGGAGATAACTGATTCGATGTACAGGCGTCTCTCTTATCAAATTTATATTATCTCAATGTGAATAAAAATTCAACCAGATGTAACAGTATGCAGATATTTATTTACTGCGAAGCTACTCTACAAGTTTCGGGTGTCACAGCACCCATCATCAGGGGTACTAAAAACTGTAACTGCGGTTACCGTTTTTAGTAATCCTGATGATGGGTGCTGTGACACATGTAGAGTAGCTTCGCAGTAAATAAATATCTGCATACTGTTGCATCTGGTTGGATTTTTATTCACAATGAATTACGATGCATGGAACCACCAGCTTAAAATTTATACTATCTCGCCTGTTAAAGGAAATCCAGCCTTGCAGAAAATAATAAGTTTCATTACTTTTTTCTACAAAAGCGATCCACTGGGCCTTGTTCTAAACCACATCAACGTCGTTTTTACTTTTACCACGTATTTATTCCAGATACATTTGATGTTACTCCATAGTTACAAGGTAAACCTCAGCAGCTTTCTTTCTTCCAGTTCTTTGATGCAAAATCAGAATCAATTTAAATGTATTCGAATTACATTTCCTTGCGCGCAGGATTTAATCTCGGAAATAAAAAATAATGACCGCACATTTCTATCACAGTTTTTTTTAAATAATTATACTCGGTTTTTAAAATGACAGTACATGAAATATAAGTGATCTTTGTCAGTTTTATAGAAATGAATAACGCAAGTAAATCTGTAACATGCAGGATGGTCTGTGCAGCATGTGAAACGGACATGCAATGCGAGCTGCTGGTGAGGTTACTGGGAACAATGCAACTTGTATGTAGCACTTCAGAACATCCCCATCCCGACCTACAGCAACCAAAACACCCACCTGTCAAGACCAGAGCAACTGATCCCAGCCTGTGTCCGCGACCATAGTGTATAAACAAGTGTGCGGAGGTACGGTATTCCAGTACAGAACAGCTGCTACGGATTTGTATTAATATTAACTGATGAAAAACGAACTTAACTTTCTGGAAGGAATTTGGAATCTCAAGGGCATATTTTCATTTTTTAAACTTCAATACACATAGTTTTGAAATAATAACGCGTGAAATAACAAAGCCACATTTCAATTTAACATCACAATTTTAAAATAGGAATGAGATGGGTGGGGAATGTTGCTCGTGTGCGGAAGCGTTGCTTATAAGATTTCTGTGTGGAAATCTAAAAGAGAGAGACCACTTAGAAAATCCAGGCTTATATGGGAGGATAATATTATGATGGATTATCAAGAAGTGAGAAGGGCCATGGGCTGGATTAATCTGCCTCAGGGTAGGGATATGTGGCGGACTCTTGTGAGTGCGGTAATGATCCTTCCGGTTCCACCAAACACAGTGAATTTCTTAACTAGCCGACGGCCTATTGGCTTCCCAAGAAAAACTCTGCTCCATACAGTCAATTATTACAATTTTAACTTCCACCTCTACAGCTTACAGCAGATCGCCTCTTCTTCAAAACTGTTGAATAAAGAAGAAAGAAATTTATGTCGCATAACGGAAAGACTAATGTAAAATTCCCCGAAATTCAACGGAAATCATATTACGTATAGTTTAATCCTAACACGTGCTGTCGAATTGTGCATGTAGGCAGACGGTCAGCAGCAGGTGTCAGACACTGACAGTTATCATCTTCACGTCTTCTATGAAAGGAGTGTAGGAGCTCGCGAAGTTTTCTCCTACCTCCGCGTCCTCCTCCTGCGCAAATAGGACTATACGTTAAATGGGCTTTAAGTCTAAGGTTTCAAGGTATTGTAGTCCCACTTACAAGGAATCAAACTGTGCGATTTGGACAGCAAAAATAACCTGTAATTTTTTACTGTCACTAATTCCATTTCAAATGGCGTAGGTATTTCAGCTTTAACAATCTCCAACATCTAGCAGTTTATTAAACAAAGTGTAGTTTATCTAACTTTTACTTAAGGAGTTCTACACTTTTAAACCCTTCTACATCATTCACTGCGTAGCCAATCTTGCAATAACTGCCTGCGCATTTCACAGAGAGAATTAATATTCGTTTTTTAATAATTTCAGGATTTTAAAAAATTGTGTAATTTTAGTATAAACTGCCACTGTTCCGTTCATCATTGTTATGTAGCCTAAACATTATTGTATGAAATTCATTTAAACACAAACAAAAATTTTTAGTTTTTTACCTGTTCGTTCAGAGTTTCTACTTCCCTTGTCCTAACTGACCAAGGCTGCTGGATCACAGCACGCAGCCTGTACACCGCAAATGTCAAAGTCGCCACTTGACACAATTCTCAATAAGGTCCTCAAATTTTCTACATTAAAAGACATGAATAATATCATGCTATCTCCGTCTCCATTTTCTGAGTGAACTTTATCCAAGTAATTCCCTAGTGACAATTCTGCACGCATTTCTTCTGTTCCTATCCCAGCCACATGCCCTGACCATCCCAGGAATAGCCTACATTTAACTGTCGTAACTAACCAGGTGAGTTGTATAAATCATATAGTTTTTTTTATTTCTTAATGTCCTAAGCAAACAGAATTTACCTTTAAATTTCAGATATATTTGATAGAGCTAAGTATTTAAGGATTTGAATTCTTCAAGAATAAACAGAATTTGGTATACACAATGCACTATGCGGTCTTTTACTTGTATTTTTGCATTTCTTACACCAAACTTAAAAAATTCTAGAATCTTAATTCTTAATATGAATACAGTAGTGTCGAAACATTGAGAGGGTATCCGGTTATCACGGTAAGCAGTTTTCGACAGGTTTCACTTTACCTAGTTGTCATGGTGGTTCTAGTCTCAACCAGCGCAGCGCTGTAGGAATGTACTTGAAGAATATGAAGAAAAGGTACTTCCCAATCCTTTTCAATCCATGGCACGTAATTTTCTTTAATTCAGTAGGCCTAGTAAGCTACGTAAATGGTAAAACATCAAATAACTACCGGAGGAAAAATAGATCTAGATTAACAAAGAACACGCGAGAAAAAATACGACGATTTTTGCACTTATGTTTGGCGGGTTGACTACTTTGTTCTGGCAAGTTTTTTTGCAATGCGGTTTATTTGACGACTTTCTGCATAGCTGAACCCATACTGCGTCGTATTATCTAATGATTCGTCACTAGGGACTAGTTAATGTATAGGAAATTGTAAAAGATGAGACGTGGTCACAGATTTATTCAAAGCACTCGAAATATTAAGGCAAAATTAAAAAAAGAGAAAACGTCCAGATGTGGAATAAATTGCGTTCAATTTCCTCGTCTCATTCAGACTGACGTACGTCTTCATGCTATTATCTATGTACGGCAGTGAGAGTCCACTACAGTTGAGCGCCCTGTCATAACTGTCTACAGTAATAACGTTCAAACGGCCATTTCAGCTCTCAGTGAATTAATTTGTTGGCACCTAATTCAGTTCGGAGGTAGCAGATGCGGTACACAACAGTGATCCCATTAGGTATGGAAACACTTCTAGTACTACTCCTTTTACTTAGTTCTGCCTATAATTTAAAAAAGAAAGTAGAAAAAAAGAAACATGAGGTAAGTTTTCACATTATCTCAGATATGATTTTGGAAAAATCTGAAAAAAGAAGTTGTTGGATATACACATGACCATTCACTCATTGACATTTAGAGGGTTTTCATTTTTTCGGCTAGTACTGTTACATGGCTTTAACTAGAAACAAGTGATGTGGGATCTGAATTTCGTAGTCATACGGTAAAAAGGTACAGTGATCCTTTACAGGACCGGTGTAGTCCAGAGGGTGGGTACAGGTATAGCTCTACTCTTCCATGACCGCGGCGCTAGAAGGGGGCGAGTGGTCAGCAATACGCCCCGACCGCACTTTACCCCCGGGAAAGACTCGATACCCATTTTACAGGAGGCTGGGTGGGCCCCAGGGCCGGTCTGGACGGGCGGAAAATCTCGTCCCCATCGGGATTCGATCCCAGACATTCCAGCCCGTAGTCAGTCGCTATACCAACTGAGCTACCCGGTCCACAGTCATAAGGTATGTGTGAAAAATAATGACTTTACGAAATAATGGCAGTCCAGTACGGCATTAACTTATGGGCAAGAAGAGAATTTTCGAATCGATTGGAAGATTCATATAAGTTCGGACAGTGATGTTGATGCGAGCTTTGGACGGACTTGGACTGTAATTTCTTTTGAGAAAAACAAGTAAATATATCAACGTAGCCGGGACAACAGCCGAATTGGAGTTGGTGAAGTTGAAACTGAAATGGGCATCAGACATGAAAAGCAGAGTTCAACAAGAAATGGATAAGAAACCCGGGACAAACTTCCCATGCGAGGGGGGGGGAATTGTCCTTGGGCAATTATATTTTTAAAATTCTACATTTAATTAAATAAACAAATTGGAGGCAGTATGAGGTCATAAACTTATGAAGGTTACCAGTTTCGGTAATACGGCTATTCGAAACGTGCTCTAGTACCGCAGAGATGTCGAGTTCTGCTTCAAAACAAGCATACTCTGAAATTTACCGTTCAGCAAAAGTCCTTGGATTCTGCTCTACACAAAAAGGGAGCAGATGAGAGGGAATCGTCCAATAAAATAACCAAACGAAAGTAAAGAATCAGCATATTCGACAACAGGTATTGTCATACGTGCTGTCAAATCGTTCTTGCAATGTGACTGAAAATTTACTGGAGATGAATCGGAAGCATGAATTGCCAGCAGAGCTCAACAAAAATACGAAATTAGATTGAAGAAGGGTATAAAATCAGACTTAAAAGTATAAAACGAGATATATTTTCAGTTAAAGGAAAAATTAGTGATCAATGACAAGACAAAGAATTAGATGAAGAGAAGATGGAGAAATAAGGTTATCTGAGCTTCACACAAAGAAGTCGAGATGACGAGGGAACAAAAGGAGGGCGGAAAAGCTTCAGGAATCCGGAAAGAAAGAAATTACAGGGGAATAATGAGAGCAGATTGAATTTCTCGTGACAGCAGTTACACTGTCAAAAATAGCTTACCAATAAAAGTGACTGAGAACTGAGCAGCATTTCCTGTTAGAATAGGTTGTGAAAGCGTACGCTGACTGCGCGGTGCAACTCGGATGAATCATCTATTATTTATTTAAAAAACTCAGATATGCTGAAATTTTATTGCCTTCCGTCAGATAAAAATTACAGGTTTTATTACTAACACTCGTGTGCTATGAAAACCGACGTGATTCAAACTGAATTCAGTCCATTTTATGGGTTCCCACGTAACGCAAAACAATCAAACTTCACACCAAAAATAATTCTACGTAATGTTAGTGATTCAGTAAAAACAAAAATTTTATAGTGCTTAATTAAATCCATACCACCACGGCACACTTTGGAGCGGAGGTATAGAGCCACACCTTCTTAACTTTGGCAGTAGCTGGAAATAAGAGTCTAGCATCACGCTACAATGACCTTACTTTCGAAGATACCGTCCCCAGTACTCACTGAATAGTTTAGGCTCGCCCGATACCCAGTCAGGACTCTTTAAAAAAATTGGAGGGGGGGATGTTGCCCATGTCGGACATCGCAGACCGACATGTCAGTCGTGCTGACTGCAGTCAAGTAAAAACTGAGGCTGAGGTAGCCCTGCTCTATTTTTCTGATTATCTGGGCCCACAATATAAATTATATTAAACGTAACCAACATAAAACTTTATACACATAATTTTCTCTTATCCTGAAGCCACCCTTACGTAAGTGTAATGTCCCCTCTTTGCACCTACATATGCAATTTGTATTATCAGTATAACAAGAAAGAACATGTGCTCAGATTCGTAACTAATTTAAAAAACAACAGAATTTCTGGCACGTTAAATCTGAAAAAAAGGTGTGCCTCCTTTTTGTAAATAATTTAATTATATACGAGGTGCAATCAAGAAGTTTCAAGACTGTTTCTGTAACTCCGTTGGGAGGAGGAATTGGGACGAGCCTCTTTGTTGAAATTTGGCCTTGAGTCTCCTCTCTCTCTATAGTAAAACGAACGGTCCGAAACCCTTCGACTGTGCCTCTCCTGCTTTGGTCGACCGAGCACGTGTACCGGCGCCTTGTCGCATTTCGGGCCGCGATCAAAACGTCGGAAGTAGAGGAACAGAGTGCCTTAATTAAGTATTGCGTTAAACTTTGGAAAAACGTTGCGAAGAATTTTGAAACGGTGAAAACTACTTTTTATGATGGGTTCTTGAATCGTGCTAGCATGTTTGAACGTGCAGTGATTCAAGGCCGAAATTCAGTGGATGACGATCCGAGATCAGGTTAACTCTCAACTAACAGAGATGATGATTATGTAACATGTGTGCTAGAATTAATTCGTGCAAATAGGCGATAAGCAGTGCATAATATTTCTTTAAAGGCTGACATATCATACGGTACGTGGCAATCCATTTTGACAGAGGTCTGAACACACGACGCATTTCTGCTAATTTCGTTCCTCGAGTCATCACTATCGAGCGAAGGAAACACTGCATGTGTGCCACCAATAATCTCCTTCACGGGGCAGAAACGGTCTGTAACTTTATGGAATGTCATCTTTACAGGTGACGAGACATGGGTTTTCGGGTATGATTCAAAAACGAAACGTCAGTCTTTCGCCGTGGTATTTGACCGAGTGTCCAAGGTCTAATAAAACGTGTCAGGTGCATTCCAAAATCAAAACCATTGCTAATTGTTTGTTTTGACATAGAAGGGTTTGTTCACTAGGAATATGTCCCCGAGGGTGGAACAGTGAATCAGCACTACCCTGTCGAAGTTCTGAAGCCACTGAGAATCGCAATTTGTCGCATGAGGCCAAAGATAAGGGGATCCCGTACGTGTGACCTGCATCGCCTCAATGTGCCCACACAAATAACGCATTCATTGCGGTTTTCTTGTAAATCATAGCATTTCTGTGGTTTAACAACCACCCTACTCCCATAACATGTTTCTCTGCGACTTCGGGATTAAAAAAAATTAGGAAATTCGATGTCACCATCAAAGAGATACGACAAAGCACCTGAGATGTATTCCGAAAGGATTAACTAAAAATGTTTCCAACAATGACAGAGCCGCTGGCGTGAGTGCACAATTTCAGATGACTGTTTTGAAGGGGACTAAGTGTATTTATCTGCAAGATATTAAGACTGCTTTTTACTGAGCAGCCTCGGAACTTGTTGATCACACCTCACAGATCTATGTCTGAAACAGATACTGTTACACAACGTAAATAGTCACTGCCCAGTTTTATACTGATTGAACTAAGAATAAATGTTATACTAATATTCTCTAGTTTATTAATTTTATACAGTGTAAAATACAGGCATGCTTAACCACGAATTTTATGTGAAGTTATATTTTTTTGTGAACTTAGTGTGTGTATCTTCATAATCCCTGAAGATGAAGTGAATTTAGTTCGAAGCCTGTTGGATTGAATAATATACGCGGGGGTGCAGTTATATACTGCAATTTACGGTAGAACAAGGGAATGAAGTATTAGGGTGCAATGGGGTGGCTTAAAACGTGAATATTCAGATAGAGATAAGCTTCGCAAGAAAATGTAGTCCATTCTTTTTAAAATTTCTGGAGTCTTGAAGTATGACTGGAAGACTACTAATTCCAGGATAAATGTCTCTTCTGAAAAATCTGGTAGTTGTTGAGGGCACACAGAAATATTATGTTGTATGGAATTTGGTGTTTAATCATCCAGTTTACAAAACATTCTTTTAGATTGCATCTTATACCAGATAAATCTAGCATTATTTAAGATTTCTTTGAATATTTTCCTACCATCTACAACCAAATCCTCAAAGTGGCCCCGTCACATCACTTGTTCCAACCAAAGGTCTTAAGAATAAATCAGTTCCCTAATACGCATTATAAGCTGTTTCGTACTACACATTTTATCTTTCGTAATTTGACCTTCCTTTTAATGGGGAGCGAATAATCAAAATTATGAAAAGTCTCAATAAACGTTTTGCTCCTAGGTCTAAATATTCTCAAACACATGCACATTAAAATTATTGTCTGGGATTTCAAGAAGGAAACATAACATGGTCAGGCAATAAAGCAATGTTTGGGAAGAGTAACACATGATATTTTCTCCAAAAACAAGAGACGTAGGTGCAGTAATTGTAACACTGCTCCACCCAGTTTATTATCGATGTTAGATGCAAAGGAGTGGTCATTATCACATTCCAGTCGCATGGAGATGGCTGGAAATATATTAGAGTACGTCTGGGTGTGACGGCGGAAATAAAGGATCTTGCTAATACCGAGGATCGAACCGGGTCTATAAGACCGTATAGTCACCTTACATAATGAAGAAGCTATGAAATTAATGACTGACTGAAATAAATACGTTATTGTAGAGGTATATCTGAGAGACTACAACAAAGCTGGTTCCAGCATCTTTATGCTCAGCGTTAAGTAGGCTTACCGGGCAGGATGTTTCCTGTTTTAGGTGAAAATCAGACCACGGTATTCCCTTCCCTTCATAAGAACGAAGCTGATTAACATTATGACAGTGACTGTTTGTGCTGTAAATTATCTCTTCAATTATTTCACCATTTAGTTCTGCAGCTTTCCTTTACCCGGTGCATGACACTCGCTACTGGCACTGGCAGACACGAAATTTTGAAATCAAATCGTTTCTCAGCTGTCCCGGAAAAAGACTCCACTTTCTTTTGTAGCAGCCGATGGCCAAGCATGCTGGCTGAGACCATGATACTTGTGACTTCCATTCGGCACGCGCCACGTTCGAATCTCGAGCGGGACATTTATCAACACAGATTTGTTTCTTCGTGATTTTCCTGGTTTCTTGGCATAAATAGATAAAAGAGATAAAATCGAATTTCGGCAGGGACAGTCAATTTTCTCATCATCACCGAACCTAGACCGAACCTCAAGCCTAGCATGCTACCACCGATGAGTCTGGTGTCTGACGTAAAGTGAAGGGGGCATCTAGTGTCGAGATGATGGATACGTGGAGCTATACTCCAGCTTTCTCATTCGACTTCATGGTGTAATACTTAAATAAGTAGGCTAGAAACTTTACCTATCTCATCATCAAAATTATTCTTGTACGGTAACTTCCAATGAAATGTAATAGATTTGAAGTTTCAAAAGACTTTCCTCATGCAGTACATTTTTAAAAAGAGTAGAAATGATTGGTTGCATGCTTTGAGCTGAAGGGGAGGGGGGGGGGGGGTTGGGGATCAAGTTGCTGTTGGAGTAAAGGGGCGCTAATCGGCTTCGATGTTCGAAATTCGAAATGAGTTTTCCCTCCGCTCGGTTTTCTAAGTAGGCGGGAGTCGGTACAGTTTTGCCAACTGTCTTTTATTAATCCAAACATCCGACAGAATGGGGGAGCCCTCGTGGCCAGTCGCAGTTGACGGCAAGAAAGGCTCATATCTACTCTTGCACCGAATTCCCGAGGTGGCTTCTGCCACTTCTCTGCAACGAGTTCCGGGGTTCTCCACATCCCAAAGGCCTATACGTACAGGAGACATAAGTGATCACTTGCTTCCACCTGCTGCCTTGTTTAAAAATGTCTGGAACTCGGTGTCCATTCACACATCCATTTACGTGGATCATAAATTATTAAGCACAGCCTTAAGATGGTCTTTACACTGGTATACATCCATTAGGAAATACAATACTTGTGGATCGGTCACAAGGCAGATATGGTCCCGAATTTAAAAATATCGTGTTCATTTCGGGTTTTGATTTTACTCATAATTGTTTGGATTATAGACATTTATTTACATATGAATATATACACATAAACCGAAACATGTGATCTTGGCTCTTCTGAGACTTTGCGCAGCTCAGGTTCGTAGTTGTTTACGGGCGCATCGAGACAATCTATCGGTTGAAGACGGAACCCACAAGTTTTCGCGAATGACGGTAACTAACTACCAATGTATGCTGCGTATCATCACCGAAAAGCCAAGATCTCATTTACACTTCGGCGTGATCCTCAGATCAGGCACAGTGAGGCCTGTCTTAAGCGGAACCTGAGCACAAAGGAAACTCCTCTTTAATTTGAAAACATTTACAGTTCCGACAAACCTAACTGCAAGTAGTGTTATAAGAAATAAGCAGGATATAGAGAAACACGACTCAGTTAATGATTTTATTAAGGTGTATTCTTACATTGTTTCCTTCAACGACATGTTTCGGCTCTAGTTATGAGCCATCTTCAGGTTGATTACCTTGTTCTTAGTAAGGAAAAATATAAAATTAGCAATGCTAATTGAATATTTGTGAGAATACACCTTAATTAAATCATTAACTGACTTGTGTTTGACTGTATTCTGTTTATGTTTTATAATTCTCTACAACACAACAAGGATGTCTCGCCTAAAATTTGCAAGTAGTGCATTAAATGGAAACTTCCTGCCAAGAAAAACAATCTCTCCCGTGATGTATCATTAGAGGCAAGTTCCACTCTATTGGCCTACATATGCCTGTATATAACTTCACGCAAAGTCAGAGGAAGTTTAATATTTTTATGGATTTTTCCTTAAAATTACATTATTATTAGCAGAGGATTGGCACAAAACTTTTATTTTCCGTCATTAATAAACAGTTTGCCTGATATTTGTGTCAAAAAAGGCAGCGACCTTTGCTTGGACAGAGTGACAAACAACAGGGATAAGCTTCTCTCACGATACAATGACTAGTCGAGATTTACATTCGAGGCCTCCACAACACGAGGTAGATATGTGACAATACCGTTCTCGGTTTTCGACAATATCTTTCTCCTTTAGTGGCTTATTTTATGATGATGTGAGTACCTCAAACCCCATAGCGTCGATGCTAGAGTGACTAGTGAATGAGCTGAGTAGAATTTTGCGGGAAAAAATCGTGTTTTGATGAAAGTACAATGGCGGCACACGCATGGAAAGACTGAGGAAAGAGATAAAAACAGCCGGCGAGCCGACGCCCCAGCCAAACCTCGAACAAGCCTTCTTCCGAATACGAGTAGAAATTGTTACCACATAATCAGACTGCTTGACAGCAGGTTAATTAAAATCTAGCGTTCTAATTCGCAACTTTCCTGCTGGAAGTTTACATAAAATATTTCAAATATTGAGCAATTTGTAAAATATTGATAATGATTTAAAAATCCATTACTGCGTTGGTAAAGCCTGTTACGTAACAGGACAAGTAGTGTGCGTACAACTGGGGTGCCTTCGCGGAAACACTGCTGCTGTGAAAACGCAATAATGATTTCCCCTTCCACTGTTGAGCTACATATTTTTTGAACAATACACATACCGACAGTGTTGCCCTGCAAATACAAATATGTGTTCTGCTTAATATAATTAACCGATTTTATGTCGCTGTCAACAATATAAACTTATTCTTATAACAAAACCAAAGAGATGCACTAATTTCTCAAAAGTATTTTTGGAATAGGACTCTAAATGTTTCGGACAGTATCTCTGTCTATCATCAGGATTCTAACACTGTACACACAACAATGGTATATGTAATACTGTTTGCCAGCAAGCAGTCAGCATAACCTGTATGACATATACGTATTGCTGTGTGTACAGTGCTAGACTTCTGATGATGGACAGAGATACAGTCCGAAACATGTAAAATTCTATTCCAAAAACAAATTTGAGAAAATAGTGCATCTGTTTTGTTTTATTATAAGAATACATCACGATGCACGGTCCTCAGAATGTCAAAATATAAACTTACTTATTTCTTCACGTAATGTGCTTGATACTTTCGTCCGTTTTCAAAAGCATTAGGATTTTTTCGACATGTTTTAATAAAAGTTTTTTATACCAAATTTCAAGAAAGTTCTTCTAATGTGAGACTTGCTGATACGTGTATATGCGGAGCGATCGAAGGATGGACGGACGGAAGGCCGGATGAAGACCAAGAAAAAGGAATTGGACGCTTTACGAGAGCACGCTAACACATTAAGAGTCATACACCGTATTAATGCTTCCACCCGTGTTTCTTTAACGTACTTTTGATTTAATGTAGCAGTGAGTAGTGCAGGCTACGTGGCATCGAATTGCGGAATGCTTAATAGATAATGAATTTAGAATGAAATGGAAGGTAGCGACGGATAACTCGTGTTACGGCGTAATTTCTTCAAAGGAACTGAGGAACACCAAGCAAACATCAGTCAGGATATTTGGTAATTCAACCGAGACACGAACAGGCCATCTGCTCAATACATATCCGAAGCGTTAACATTAGAGCAGAACAACTAACGAGTGACTGACATAGGCCACTCTTTCCGCACTGCGCCACTTGATCAGGAAAAGGAGATTAGCATGCTTACACATTCATCCTGTTATTAGTTTCCGCTGACGGTGGATTCCATATAAAGAGTTGGCATTTCTATGTACGCAGACAGAAAGCCTGAGAGCGGTCATCGCTACAAAAGAACTGTCGGGCGTTTCTGTTGCTGGTAAAAAAAGAACACGGTATTCATATAACGCATAAAGGTAAAAAGAAAAGCAAGTGACTTCCCCATTTGCTCTTTGTACGACCATGGTAATATTAGCAAGCAGACGTTCCAACACTAATTCTAATTGGAAATTTTTATGTACGTGTAGTCTACATGGCTGTTGGTTCAAACGTCCAGCTACTGTCTTAAACTGATTCAATATACAAACGTGCACTTTTATCAGCAAGGCCCCCCCCCCCCCCAAAAAAAAAAAAATACCCCTGTTTTTTCCCCACCAACACACCCCTTACCCAACACACACTCACTTTTTTCTTCCCCTCA
>Ga0123355_10002532_pt1 | contig 25882 bp, 18 predicted proteins | sample TergutEmb28metaG_3_FD_89872 | JGI IMG/M metagenome (GOLD analysis project Ga0123355, IMG submission 89872) | Embiratermes neotenicus P1 segment gut microbial communities from Petit-Saut dam, French Guiana - Emb289 P1 | ecosystem: Host-associated > Arthropoda: Insects > Digestive system > Gut ...
TCCAAGACATACGACTTACCACTGCTACAATTAGTAGATGCGCAAGGCTGCTTTACTTCCGAGGCTTATTTATGGGAAGGCCAATTTGTAAAAGATGCAGACCCGCTAATAATAAAAGAACTAAAAATTCGCGGACAATTATATAAAAAACTAAAATATGAGCATAGCTATCCATTCTGCTGGCGTTGTGATACCCCCCTACTCTACTACGCGCGTGATGCGTGGTTTATAAGAGTTAGTTCCCTACGAGACAAGCTAATGGCAAGCAATAACGAAGTGAACTGGCTACCTGACCATATGAAAGAAGGCCGCTTTGGCAACTTTATAGAAAATGTAATAGACTGGAGCCTAAGCCGCGAACGATATTGGGGTACCCCCCTTCCAATTTGGATATGTGAAGACGAAAACTGTACTCACCAACACTGTATAGGCAGTATTGCCGAGCTTAAAGCCATGGGCGAAAATGTACCAGATGATATAGAGCTACACAAACCTTATATAGATGCTGTAAAGATAAAATGCCCTAAATGCGGCAAGCAAATGCAACGCACCCCAGAGGTTATTGACTGCTGGTTTGACGCAGGATCTATGCCATTTGCACAATGGCACTATCCATTTGAAAACAAAGAACTATTCGACAGCCAGTTTCCGGCAGACTTTATCTCCGAGGCCATTGACCAAACCCGTGGGTGGTTTTACACACTCATGGCAATCTCCACCATGCTTTTTGAAAAATCTTCATACAAAAATGTAATTGTGCTCGGCCTTGTGCTAGATGCAGAGGGCAAGAAAATGAGCAAGTCAAAAGGCAATGCCGTAAGCCCAATGGACGCATTAACAAAACATGGCGCAGATGCTGTGCGCTGGTATTTCTATATAAACTCCGCACCATGGTTTAGTAGCCGTTATTCCGACGAACTTGTTTTAGAAGGCGCCCGCCGTTTTATGGGAACTTTGTGGAACACCTATGCCTTCTACGTGCTGTATGCAGAAATCGACCAATTCAATCCATATAAACATGAAGCAAAAGATTTATCCCCAATGGACAAATGGTTGGAATCCCGCCTTAATTCCCTTATCAAAAAAGTAGATTCTGCACTGGAGCGTTTTGAAGTGACAGAACCAGCCCGCTTGCTTGACCAGTTTATTGACGAATTAAGCAACTGGTTTTTACGCCGCAGCCGCGAACGTTACTGGGTTTCTGATATGACACAAGATAAAATAAATGCATATAAGGTATTGCATAACGCACTTGTTACGGTTGCAAAACTAGCAGCACCTTTTGTACCATTTATATCCGAACAGTTATATCAAAATCTTGTTGTAGGACTTTCAACAGAATCAATCACAAGCATTCACCTCTGCGACTTCCCGGTTGCGAACGAAAACCTAATAGACCCCGAACTAGAAAGCCAAATGGCCAACACAATAGAAATAGTAACACAAGGCCGCGCTGCCAGAAATGCCGGAAACACCAAAACCCGTCAGCCTCTTGCGGAAATGATGATTGCCCTATCTAATACAGATAAAACACCTGACGAGTCCCTACTTGCCGTTATCCGGGAAGAGCTTAACGTAAAAGCCGTAACATTTATAAACGATGCATCCCAATTTACAGGCTACAGTTTTAAACCACAGTTACGCACATTAGGCCCACGCTACGGCAAACTTGTACCAAAAATAACCGTAGCACTAAACCTAGCACCTGACAAAACAATTGCAGCCCTAAAAGCCGGACTTTGGCAAACAACAATAGACGACACAAATATAGAACTTACAATGGAGGACGTGCTTGTAGAAACCATCCAAAAAGAAGGTTATGCAACCGCAAGCGACAAAGGCATTACCGTTGTACTAAACACAACCCTAACGCCAGAATTAATTGAAGAAGGCAACAGACGCGAACTTGTAAGCAAATGGCAAAACATGCGCCGCGAAGCAGGCTTTGACGTAACTGACCGCATAAATGCAGGCTTTAGTGACAACACTGTACTCGCAGCAGTAATTGAGCGCAATCATACAACAATTGCTACGGAACTTTTGGCAGATTCCTTAACGCTTTGTCCACCAACCGCAAATGCGTTTGCAAAAGAGTGGAACATTAATGGAGAAAAAATAGAATTGTGGGTTGAAAAAACCTGATGAAAAAATTTCCCATAGCACGACTAAATCCTAAAGACTGGCCGGTTCTTATACGAACCGGCTTTAAGTCTATGGGGCAAGATATTGCACAAATGCGCGGCACAAACGTATGGATATTTATTATGTATGGGCTTTTGTTTGACATGGTAAATAACCTGTGGCGGCCTTTCGCTGTAAAGTTTTTAGAACGTTTAGGTGGTACAGAATTTGAAATTGCCTTGCTAAGTTCTTTACCTGGCTTGGTTGCAGCAATTGTACTTTTACCCGGAACCATACTTTTTAGGCGTTTTACAAATGCAAAGCGTGCCACTGCCGTATTTATATTAATTAGTCGTGCAATGCTTTTGCTTATTGCACTTGTACCCACGTTACCTCCAACTGTGCGGCCACTACTATTTGTTGTATTAGTCGCAATTATGAATTGCCCCGATGCCCTTAGCCAAACATCTCTGCAAAACTTTCTTGGTACGGTCTTTGGAGGGCAAACGCGCGGGCAAGCTATTGCAATACGCACAAAGGTTGGACAGGCACTTATACCGGTAGTTACAATTTCTGCAGGTCTTATAATAACTTTTATCCCAAATACAGACGAACAACGGATGCTTTTATATCAGGCATTTTTTGTAGGTGCGTTTTTACTAGGCATTGTAGAAGTCATGATTTTTAACCGCTTTAAAGTACCAGAATTCTTGCGAGGGGAAAATGAAAAAAACACAAGAGATCTTTCAGTAATTAGATCAATATTTACAGACAAAAAATTTATAAGGTTTTTTATACCAACCATTTGTTTTGCATTTTCCTGGCAAGCCGCATGGCCATTACTGGGTATCTTTCAAGTAATGTCTTTGCAAGCTACAGAAATGTGGTTCGCTATTTTTGCACTAACCGCAGGTGTAGGCGGGCTTTTATCAGGCTCATTCTGGCAAAAATTATTACGCAAACGCGGTAACAACACAGTTTTTGTGGCTGCTGCCGCACTGATAGCCATCAACCTTTTTATCTTTCCATTTGTGCCAAACGTACAAATCATGGCAATTGCAAATATATTTGCGGGATTTTCTTCCATCGGTATCTCTACCGCACTATTAAACGGAACATTGGAATCCACCCCTGATGAAAATAGAATGACATATCTCGCATTTTTCAACACAAGTATGAATATAAGCTTATTTGTAGCACCTTTTTTCGCGCATTTCTTACTGTCAATGGTTGGGCTGTACAACGCCATGTTTATTGTTGGTGGACTACGCATACTTGCAACACTGTTTGTTTGGGCAAGCCATAAATTTAAAAACTTGCATAATTCCGCAATATAGCGGATAATGTAATTGATAAATAATAGGAGGTCAAAAAATGAAATCATTTAAAAGAAAAACTTTAGCAATATTTTTAATTCTTGCACTAGTAGCCACATCACTGATGGCATCACCTTTAAACGATGTAGAGCGCAGGTACGAAAATGATAACGCATATGTATCATTACGTAACGCTGCCGATGCCTATGATGTAGCAGTCGCATGGAATGCAGCAGACCAATCGGTTACTTTAACCAGAGGCGATGGTACAACGCGCAATATCTCTGTTGGAGAAGCCGGCGGATTTAACGATAATGGCAGAGTGTATATCCCCCTTGAATTTGCAACAAATTTTTTCGAAGAACCTTGGCAAATTCAATTTCAAGCACCCCTTATTTCCCAGCCAAGAACAACCGATGCAGCAACCGCAACTGATGAACCAAGCGCGCGCGGCATTGCAGGTGATGGTATTACCGGTGGCTTACACCGCTTAGAACATGCTGGCAGTGTAGCTTATATCTTTGGATCCCTACATGGTGGGCTTGACGATTGGTTTCCACTTGCAGATATAGTTGAAGACGCAATGAGCCGTGCAGATATTTTTGCATTTGAAATAGATCTAACCATTGGGGCAACCGAGCAACTTGCAATCATCAACAACATCATGTTTTTACCCGACAGCCAAAGCATAACTGACGTTTTGCCCGAAGAATTATACGAGCACTATATATACGTACTAACCAGCTGGTTGGACAATATGGTTGGCGGACTACAATCTGAAATGTATTATATGAACCCTGCATTCCTAATGCTTTCCCTAGAGCAAATGATGGTATCTAACCTTGCAGATATTGATGTACAGGCTGGCATTACAGTGGATGGCTATGTTGTAGATGTTGCAACCAGACTAGGCCGCCCGACTGTTGGCCTTATGGATTTTGAGGCACAACAACGAGTACTTCTAACGCCACCCCTTGAAATTATGCTGTATATGATAGAACAGTTCCTTCCTTACGAAGAAGCACTTGCAATGATGCAAACAGAAGGCATGGAGATGCTGGACCAAATGATATACTATTATTTAACCAACAATGCGGTCGGCGTCATCCATGCATCCCATCCAAACTTTGATGCGTCCACAGAAAGCGCTTATGATCGCTATTTTAGAGAAGTTGTTTTAAACGACCGCTCTACCCTGTTTGCAAATGAAATCATACGTCTACTGGAAGATGCTGACGAGCCTATTGTACTTTTTGTAACCATCGGAAAATCCCACTTATTCCGCCACCTGGCAGGCCCTTACTTTACTAGTACAATTGAACAGTTAAGACTTTTAGGAGTTGAAGTGACACCTGTGTAATCGTTTATTAAAAGCTTATATTAAAACCGCGCAAATGCGCGGTTTTATTTTATTTCCCAAATTTTTTATGCTCATAATAATCAACTACACTATCAAAAATATCCTTTAAAACCGCAACAATGGGGATCGTAACCACCATACCCAAAATGCCTCCAATGGCTCCACCTATTGTTATACTGATGATTATAAAAAAGGGACTCAGTTTAAAGGAGTCACTTAATAGTCTTGGTTGAATGTAGTTGGCGTCAACTAGCTGAATAATTAATAAAGAGGCGGCTGCGATTGCCCCTCGCGTAATTCCCTGGGTTAAAACGACTGCAACTATCGCAATAAATGTGGCAGCGATAGACCCTAAATAAGGTATATAGTTTAATACCACCATTATTACACCCAAAATCAAGGCATAAGGAGAGCCCAAAGCAAATAATAAAATTGTTGTTAAGACGCCAACAATCATACCATCAATGGTTTGGGTGCGTATATATTGCCGAAAGTACCTATTAAGCCGAACAAAAACCTCTGCCACCAGCAAGCTTGTTCTGTCAGAAGCAAATATCTTAAATAATCGGCCGATTAACCCTTTAAAATTATCTTTTTCAAACAATATATATATAGACGAAATAAAAGCGATAAATCCACCAATAATTGCAGTTCCAATGCCCATTATTGGCTGCCAAATATTTTCTACGCTAAAATCACCGACCATATCCCCTATTTTAGCAAATATTTTTTCTTCACTAATATGCAGCCCAAACAATCCCCAATTATTAAAATAGTCAATAAACTTTACTACACTTTCCCAATAAACAGGAATGCTGTCAATAAAAAGCGAAATACTATTCTTTACAGCCGGGATAACTAAGCTGAGAGAAGTAACAATAATTGTAATCAAAATTACTAATGTGATAAGAATACTTAATAACTTCTGCCTTTTAACAATGAATCTATTTTTTGACTTTGCCACTAGTTTTCCGATACTACCACATGGTATATTAAGAATGTATGCCAGCAAAAACCCATAGAAAAATGGAGACATTACGCTCCATACCGGCCTAAAATAACTAAGGTTACCAGAAAACCTATATGCCACTATAATTACTAAAGCCAGCAAAAAATAAGGCAGCATCGCTTTACATCTATTTAATGTCGTATTACTCACAGTTGGACTCCTTTAGTCACAGCAATTATTTTTAATTTATCATGAACAATATTACAAAATATTATCCACTTTATTTCTACATGTCACAAAATACATACGATCGTCGCTATAAAGGTATAGTCGACTAAAAACAACTGAAAGGAGCTGACCCAAATGGAGCTGGCTCATCGTTTTGCCACAGGAGGCGAAGCAGAACTGGAAGAAGCCATCGCACTTTATGGCGAAAAGCTTGTAAGATACGCCGCCAGCGTGCTGTATAGCCACCAAGATGCGGAAGATGTAATACAAGATGTTTTCTTGTATGCATACCAAAACCGCCATCGTTTTGACGGCAAGAACTTGCAGGCATGGCTATACAAAATTGCATACAATGATTGTTTGGATAAGCTAAAAGGCAAAAAACGACGCAAATTGTTCTTTTTCTTCGATATTAACGAAGAACCTACTACTTATATGGAGGATGTCATTAGCATATCCGAAATAGATGATGCATTGCGCAAGCTAAAACCAAACGAACGCGCATTATTATATGGACGTATTGTAGATGGGCAAAGTTATGATGAATTATCTCGTATAATGGGTACAGCCCCATCCACTTTGCGTAAACAGTACGAGCGTATTAAGAAAAAAGCAGCTGGATATTTAAACGATTGTGGTTATGGCATGCAGTACGAACCACCCCATATAACAAATTCTAAAGGAGGGCAATTTTATGATGCTTGACCGTGACGAAAAACGCATAAAAAATGCATTCCGTTCATTTTCGAATATTGCGGTAGATACCGCAAGCATTGAAAGGAAGGTAAAAGAACGTATGAGAGAAAGAAAACACGCACCTCATCGCAAAGTAGGCACTTTTCTAGTAGCAAGCATAGCACTAATGATACTTGTAGCCGGATCAGTTTCTGCAGCCGCAGGACTTGGGCTTTTTGATAGATTTATGACCCAGCACACACCGGAGTTTATGGAAATTGTAGAACCAATAGAGCAAGGTGTATCAATAGACGGCATTCGCACAAATGTTATTGCAGCGCAGATGTTTGGCAATCAAGCAATTATATATTTATCTATGCGTGATATCAGTGGCCAAAACCGCATTACCGAAGACACATACTTTGTAATGGGTACTATGTTTGGCATATCCCAAATGATTTATTTTGATGTGTTGTTAGGCATTGCATATTTCGAGCTGGCTATCACCACCGACAGTCCACAAGATTACCTGGATCTTAACAACATTTCCATATACTTCAACGAAGGTTCCGATTTTATCGCACCCCTTTCAATTAAACTGCAAACAGACACCGTTACAATGCTTATACCGGATGGGTTTTACCACAGCCTACCCCAAGATATCATGCTCGCACCTGCACTTGCAGGAGCATTTGCAGAACTGCCACATGCAAATGGTTATCAGTGGATTTCTGGCATGGCTGTAATAGGAGATTATCTGCACATACAACTTGGGGAGCGTATTTTTCAAAGATCGGTTTTTAGCAGTGGTTTCGGTCATCCAATGCTTACAACCCCAAGAGGCGATGTTTCTGCTGTGCGTCACTACGATGGGCAACATTTTATAGGCACGTATTTCCCATACTGGGCGCGCTATTCTATGATGCTACACACTTGTGAAAACTTGCAGCCACTGGACATTACACAGGGCGGCGTGCATGCATCATATGTGTTCCGTGAGTATGCATTTCCTGTAAGTGTGAATGATATCGAAGATTATGCGTTGGCAATCCAAGGCTTTATCGCACCATGTGGCCTTGATATGGATTTAGGCATTAGAGTTTATGCCGGCAACAGCAATCAAATTCGTACTATAAATACAACAATCACACGAGAAGATGCAACAATAGATTCTATTGTCATCAGTCCACTGGGAGTTAGATTTACAGGCAAGCTGGGCGATAACATCACCACCAAAGATGATGGAGTATTTGAACTCCGGACATTTGTAATAAGTGACGTTGTGCTTGAAACGACAAGCGGCGATATTAACTTGGGCCACGCCACAACCATGATTAACGCATGGCCAGAAATAAGCTTTAGCGGCCTTGCAAGGGCCACCACACCAATTGATGTAGAAGCAGTTACAGCAGTTATTGTGGATGGTATTAGAGTAAAATTGTAATACCACCGACACAGTTTCACAAAGAGAGAGCACAGCATCAGAAAGATGCCATGCTCTTTTTTTGTTATGTGGGAATATAATTCAAATGGTTCACTCTGCAGCCACCTGAATTTCACCTGCAAAGCAAGATCGGAATTACTTTCATATTGACAACCAAGCGCCGTAAGTTCATACTTATATAGTAATTTATCTTTGCTATCAACCCAACAAATAAAGGAAGGAGACCATCATGCCTCAATTAAAAAACCCACCGATGGTAGCACCCATATACGCATTTGGCATTACACTAGTATTACTTGCAATACTGGGCATCACAATTAACAATGTCTATGACGTAATAGTAATGCTATTTTCAGTACGTTTTATAAGCGGTATTACAGCAGTTATATGTACCCTTAGACGCAATGCACGCGCAAAATCACTGCCACCACCTTACGTACTACAAGCGATGGGGCAAAAACAAGAACAATCCTCAGGAGATTCGGAAACAGACGCTGTAATAAAAGAAGGACGAAATCTACTTAACCAACTAGAAGCTGTAAAGAACAAACTTAAGAACGAAACCATTATAAGTAAAACAAATGAAATTATAGACGTATCTCATAAAATTTTAGATAAGCTGCGAACAAAGCCGGAACTGCACTCGTCCGTCCAACGCTTTTCCAACTACTATCTACCAACCACCACCAAACTTATCACAAGCTACAGTTACATGGAAAGCCAGGGCGTACAAGGCGGTAACATATCAAACACCATGCAAAAGATTGAAAATACACTAGATACACTAAAAAATGCCTACCAAACACAACTCGATTCACTCTTCTCTCATGTAGCAATGGATTTAGAAACAGATATACACGTGCTAGAAAACATCCTAAAAACAGAAGGACTCACACAAACCCCCTTCAAAAACAATAAAGGAGAACAATAATTATGACCCTCACACTAACGCCTAATTTAAATGAAAATGCACTACCAATTGTAGAAGAAGTAGAAGTAAAACCGGAAGAAGTCGATATTGTTTGCCAAGAAATGAGTAAGCTCTCAGAAGCCGAACAGGAAATGGTTCAAAATTTTTCCCAGCAAATTGACATTACAAATACAAATCTCGTTTTACAATACGGTGTAGCGGCGCAAAAACACATTGCCGACTTTTCAACCACAACCCTAAATAACATCCGCACCAAAGATATGGGAGATGTTGGAGGAATTTTGGCAAACTTAACCGTAGAATTACAAGGTTTTAATTTTGATGAAGAAGAAAAAAGAGGCCTCCGCGGCTTATTCCGAAAAGCACAAAACCGAATTGCAATGCTAAAAGCCCAGTACGACAAAGCAGAAGCAAATGTAGACAAAATAGTAACCTCTCTGCAAAATCACCAAATAACCCTGCTAAAAGACATTGCAATGCTTGATAAAATGTACGAACTTAACACGGATTATTTTAAAGAATTAACAATGTACATCCTTGCAGGCAAACAAAAACTGCAATCTGTACAAGAAAACGAACTTAAAAATCTTCAAGAACAAGCGGCAATAAGCGGCCTACCAGAAGATGCCCAAGCCGCTAATGACCTTGTTAACATGAGCAACCGCTTCGAGAAAAAAATTCACGATCTAGAGCTCACACGCATTATTTCGATACAAATGGCACCACAAATCCGCATGATACAAAATAATGACGCACTTATGTTAGAAAAAATTCAAACATCTATTGTTAACACCATTCCACTATGGAAAAGCCAGATGGTGCTCGCCCTAAGCCTGCATAATTCACAACAGGCAATGCAAGCCCAACGCAGCGTAAATGACGTAACCAACGAACTCCTTCGTAAAAATGCCGAAAAATTAAAAATGGGCACCATCGAAATCGCCCAAGAATCTGAGCGCGGCATCGTAGATCTAGAAACATTAAAACAAACAAACCAAAACCTAATCGAAACACTGGAAGAAGTGCGTCAAATTCAAGTGGAAGGCTCGAAGCGCCGTAATGAAGCTTCTGCAGAGCTTGTAAAAATTGAAGGCGAGCTTAAACAAAAACTACTGCAAGTAGGTTCAGCCCAATGAGCTGGTTAAGAAAACGGACTGTAGCAATAGCGATATCTGCAATAATTTCCATAGTATCGATTATTGTTATGATTATACGTCAAGATGATCAAATTTCTAGTACTATACCCCCAGTCGTGCCACCTGCGGTAGCAGAAATTCCGCCTCCTGTATCACCTCCCACGGCCACCACTCCTCCGGCACCAGTACAAAATGAAACATCACCGCCACTTCCAGAAGTGCCCCTATCTGAAGGAATGTTGACACTGGGCAGCACTTTCGAGTTTGAGGATTTATTAATTACCTTAGGCACCGAAATCGGATGGAGTACCATTGACAGATCCTGGCACGATTTACATGGTCAAGAGGTATTTTATATTCCCATTACCTTAACAAATCTATACAACGCCACTAACAGGCTGCAAACGAATCGTATCTCGCCTTTCGGCCCAGATGGGCTTCGATTAGACGATGTTGGAGGCCTTGTTGATAACGATGTTTCCGATTGGACTAATGAAATGCGCTCCGGTGCAACTCTGCATTCAAATATGCACATTTTATACAATGGCAGTGGCCAGTATGTACTTGAATTTCAATCCTGGCAAGGCGGTAGCAGGAGCCTTACAGAAGTGTTTATTGATGTAAGGCGATAAGATAAAAAAGAGATTGTTTAAACTTAATCAGAAAGCCCTGAATAAAGATTGTTCAGGGCTTTCTGCGTTTGTATCAAATTGTTTGCTACTAGGAAGTTGGCTGGCGCGCAGGTATTGGAGTATTGCGAGGCACATTGTTTCGCCAGTAAAGCATTTGGTAGGTATTAGCGAAGGGTTGTATAACAGCTATATTGTATTGCATATGGACTGGCTCCGCTCCGTACTCAGCCCAAACATATTCAATTACAACTGAGTACGTGCCGTTTCCGTTATCGTACAATTCAGCTATTTCAATAGCTGCCATATCGCCGCCGCCCTGAGCCAAAAACCTGTAATAATACCCGCCGTAGTAGTATCGGAAGCCAAAAGTAGGCGTAAACTCCGAAGTACCATGTTCAAAACCTGTAATGCCAAAAAGACTCCACAGTACAGAATCTACATAATCAGAAGTTATAAACTCATGCATTGGCGCAACTCCGTCAGGCATATCTTCCCAGCACCTAAATCTTTCTCCGCCCATGTACTGTACATAACCGTAATGAGGATACCCAAGTATCCCTTCACGCCCATGTCTAAAAACCCTAGAACTTAGCACAAATTCTAAGGCAACATAAATGCTGTCAGATAAGTTTACGTCATAATCGCCCAATGCAGGGGTCATACCAAACCAGCCTCCAAAATCTGCGAAAAATGCAGTTAGGCGCTCTACCCTCTCATCGGTTAGGAGTATTGGTGTTGCTTGTGTAATTTCTGGTTCGAATGTGACTTCGGTTGGTGGTTCATCTGTTGCCTGTTGCTCAGAATTCGAATCGGGAGCTCCTGGCTCATTTTCGGACTCATTCGCTTCGTATTCAGTAAGCGGCTCCATTGATATTTCCTGGTATTCAGGTTCATATGTTTCTTGATACGATGCGTTTTCTGCGGGAACCGGTACGTTGACTTCCCTGCTGCAGGCCACAAAAATAGCCGTTAAAAAGATAAATACGGCAATTAAAATTACCTGCTTGATAAGCTGTTTATTCTTCATGGATAGTTGTTACCTTTCTCTACAATTTATTGTTTTACTCTGCACGATATATATGATTATCACTGTTGGTATGGTAAAGGTTAAGCGACCGATACCGCACAAAGCCTGCGCTTATGCCGTTGAAAAACAGCTTGACGCAGGCTTTGTTATCGTATTTTGTGAAAATGCACCCAGGGTGCAAATTTTATCTTCGGCGGTTAAAGCAAGTTATTGTATCTACCTTAATATCATCACGCCCTTGCTTTTTAGTCTACTCTTACAAAATCCATCCCCAACATACGGAAGCTGATAACAACACCGTCATCGTCAAGTTCATAGTCTTCTGTTCCAGCATCCCAGTCTGCTTCACCGATAGGAAGAGGTAAAATAGGGTTAATCCCATGCAAATTTATACTTTGCAAGGTTGCAAGACCAAAACTATCTACACCAAAAATCATATAAGGAATAGTCGCAACTTCCCCCTGGGCAGGACGCGCTTCAAAAGTACCAACCATAGTGGCTATAAATTCTTCATCTGCAATAAAGCTCTCTTTTTCTTCTGCTCTTCCAGCGATTGTGTGGTAAGCAAAGTCGCCGGCTCTCATTACCATAATGCCTTCAACTTCCACAAACCAGAACCTGCCGCCTACAGCAGTAACAAAGCTGCCATCAGACATAGGTGTTAATGTCATTGGCTCAAATTCGGCTACACCAGGCACGTTAAAGTATAACACGCCATCTTCTACTGTTAGCACATAATACTCCGTAGAGCCCACATAAAGCCCTTCCAGCGCATATAGTTCTTCCAGTTCAACCTCGATTGGTGTTGCCTCTGGGTCTGCAACCACTGGCAATACAATATCAAGTGTGCCTGTTTTCTCCATCACTGCTGTTTGTAGAATAATTTGTGTCATTACAGCAATTACAGGTAAGGCAGTAGAGCTGTTTGTGGATACAAAAACCCCTATTCCACTATTAAAATCAAAATCCATACCTGTTTGATAGTGGGCGATGTTACCGCCATGGCCTATAACTCTCACCCCATCCATGCCAATAGAGTTCATAAATCCAAGTCCATATCCCATGCTGGCAGGAGCTAGAGAAAAGTCAAAATCGTGACGGGTAATCATTTGGGTGATAGATTCTTGAGAAAGGATGCGTGTATCTTCAAAAGCGCCGCCACCAAGGATAAAGTTCATAAACCTTGCCATATCATAAGCGGTAGATACCACTCCCGCTGTCGGAAGACCATTCCATACATGAAGGGTAGCAGGGGTATTGGCATCTGTATATGGGCGTGCAAGGTATGGAACTAACTCGTACGTTAGCATAGAACTTGTCCGCATCATACCGGCAGGAACAAAAATGTTATCACGCGTATAGCTTACAAAATCGTCAAAAAAGTTATCATCACCGGTTACTGCAGCAACAAGAATACCTAAAAGATTAAAGCCATTATTATTATAAACAAATGCATAATCTTCCTGAACCATCATATAATTTTGTGCCAAAATATCCAATAAATTATTTAAAAAATCTGGGCTATGGGTATCATAAGTATATGCGCCATAACCAATAAAGTTTGCTAAAACACCTGATGTGTGGGTAAGCAACATCCGTGTGGTAATATTTGCATAGTTACCATCATGCAGTGGTGAAGATAATTGAGAAAACTCCGGAAGGTAGTTAACAATCGGTGTATCAAGGTCTATTAGGCCCTGCTCTACCAATTGCATCACAGCAACTGCTGTGATAGGCTTTGATGTAGATGCCAGTTGGAATACAGTATTTTCGTCTACAGGAATGTTATTTGCAGTGTCCGCATAACCAAAGCCTTGGGTCCATGTAAAGCCTGTTTCTGCATCTACCAAAGCAACAGTTACACCAGGTATAGAAAATTGATCCATAAAGTGTGTTATTACTTCCGCGGCAGTTGCCATTGTCGCGTCAAACTCGCCTGCCTCAACTTCATAACCATCAACAGTATCAGCAATGACAAAAAGACGAGCTGCATCAACAGCAGATATATAAGCTCTATCATTATTTACAGCAATGCTTGATGCGAGGGTTTGTGCAATACCGTCTACATAAACGTTGTTGCTGCCTAGCTGAAATATGAAAGTGCTGCCTTCGTAATTTACAATAATTACGGCATTTTCATAATCCCATTCCGCTGTACCGCCTATACTTTCTACGGTGTTTCTTAATGCGAGATACTCCTGGGGTTGCGACTCTTGCGCAAATGCAAATACAGTGCTTGTAAACACTATGCTCATAGCCAAGATTAATGCAGTTGCTTTTTTGAAAAGGTTTTTCATTTAGTTGATTCCTCCTTGAAATAAAAATTTATATTAATTATACCACTAAATAACTTCTAAATCATCCCTTTTGCCTAAAGTTTCAAAAGGTGCATGGGGCTCTGCCTGGTACCAATAGGCAACAGACGCCAAATCATCCATAACCGGCAGGTAGCGGCCTTCCGAACGCCAGCTAAGGGCCTGCATGACAACTTTTAAATCCTGCTGAAAGCGAATTGGATCAGTCACATGAAAACGATACATACTATGGCGGTTGCCCACGCTATTTGTTTGGCGTTTTTCCCCAAACATACCCAGAGTCATCAAGTCTTGATACCCAAGAAAGGGTGCAGAAAAATTGCCATTAAAGCACCACGCACCGCCAAAATAGTCTTCCGTGCCTGTGGTACAGTAACTTGGAAACTCGCCATCACCGTCTATAAAGGCTTTCATTTCGCCTTCACCCCACCAGCCATCACTGTTTTGCTGCCAACTAAGCTGTGTACCGACATAATGGCCCTTACCCTTAATTCCATCAATTATTAAATAATCCTCCATATAAGTCAGTGGATTTGTGCGGCGGAATTTTGCATGGAAATAAGCCTCGTCATCCGCAACAGGAGCTGCATCTACACTGATGGCGTAAAAAAGCTCCGGGGAAAGTTCCGGCCCGCGGTTTTCTATGGTTATTTTAGCACTTTTCCGAAATGGCATTGGGAAATAAGAATTCATCCCGCCAGTTGGGTTAACGTTTATAGGTATTGAGGTTATGTTAAGGGGCTTAGAAAATCCACAACAAAAAAAGTCGCCCAATGGGGATTCTACACTTGGGGTGTCTTCACCATCCCAGTACATGCGCAGGATAAAATCTCTGTAAGACTTTGGATTGGTGGTAATCCATATATGGGTTACACGGCCGGGGCCTTCTGTTTGCATGAGCGTAGTTTCTACGCTGGGAAGTACATTTATGCAAGGACGTACTTTCCATTTTTGCCCTAAGTCTCGGGCAAACGGATTGCTCTTTTTCCAATGTTGTCCGATTTTTTCTACTTCTGGTTGGGGTGTATCAGATACTTGCGCCATACCACCCTTGCCCTTTTCGCCAAAAACATTTTCCGCCGAAAACAAGCGGGTGGTTCCTGTGGTTAGTTGGGTAATACGAGACAAATCAAACATTGCTTTCCTCCTTTAAAATGGGACGCTTCCCCAAGTTGCATGGGCGACCAGCCCAAACCTCGTCACAACTCAAAAAATAAATCCCTGCTACGGCTTCCTCACTGTATTGCAAGTGTGTACTGTACACTGCTTATTTTTCATGATACAGTCATTTAGCCATAGCATGGATGAAAAGTCAATGTTTTGTGGGTTTGTTATTGATGTGGTAAACTATACCCCTAGGCAGTTTGATTACGATAACCATTCAACCGGTACGAAAACCGGACCAGTTGAAAATTACAACGCGGAAAGGTAGATCAATAAATGAACAAACCGGAACTACTATCACCCGCAGGTGGCATGGAAAGTGCAATTGCAGCAATAAGCGCAGGCGCAGATGCTTTATACCTTGGGGGCAAAAATTTTAGCGCACGTAATTTTGCCCAAAACTTTACAGACGAAGAACTGACAACACTTATCGAATATGCGACACTACGCAATGTAAAAATATACATTGCTGTAAATACGCTTTATAAAAATAGCGAATTACCCCATGTATTAGCATTTGTAGCCCAAATGCACAAAGAGGGCGCGTCTGCTTTTATTTTGCAAGACCCAGGGCTTGCATACATAATGAAAAATCAATTTCCCCAATTAGAAATCCATGCGTCTACCCAAATGACCGTGCATAGCACCGAAGGCGTTACTTCCATGGCGCACATGGGCTTTTCCCGCGTAGTGCTTAGCCGGGAACTTTCCCTTACAGAAATCGCTGAAATAAACGCCGCCACCAATATAGAATGCGAAGTTTTTATCCACGGCGCTTTATGTATTTCGTATTCCGGCCAATGTCTCATGTCCAGTCTTATTGGCGGGCGAAGCGGCAACCGTGGCAAATGCGCACAAATATGCCGCACAAAATACGATTTAATTTCTGACGGGCAAACTACCCAAAAAGGTTATTTGCTAAGCCCCAAAGACATGATGACACTAGAAATCTTAAAGGACATTGCTGCAACCGGCGTATCTTCTTTAAAAGTCGAAGGGCGCATGAAAAGCCCAGAATATGTATATCTAGTAACAAAAGCCTATCGCCAGCATCTTGACCAAATCTGTAGCGGAGAGGTACGTTTACCATCCAAAGAAACCTTGCAAAACCTGCTACAAATCTTCAACCGTGGCGGGAGTTTTTCCACCGGATATTACAACACCCATTCCGGACAGGATATGATGAGCACCGTAACCCCAAAAAGCACCGGCGTTTTAGTAGGCAGTGTTGTAAGCAACAAAAGTAGTAAATGTAAAATAAAATTCGACAAAAGCGCTTTCCCCGGCGACGGCATTGAAATTTGGACAACAGATGGCAACCATGTTGGTACAGGAATCTCAAAGCAAATGAACCCCGGTGACATTACTGAATTCCATTTAAAAGGCGAAAAAGGCAATCCTGTATACAAATCCCACGACCATGGGCTAATTTCCGCTACAAAAAAAGAAATGGCCGCAGCACAAAAAAAATGCATTATTTTCGGCAAAGTCGAAGCGATTGTAGGCAAGCCTCTATGTCTGGCACTATCACACAATAACGCAAGCGCTACCACCTATGGAAACACAGTAGAAATCGCCCAAAACGCACCCATGTCAAAAGAAGATATCCTAACCCAGCTATCCAAAACAGGCAATACGCCTTTCGAAATCGAATTTACCAGCATCACGATTGGCGAGAATATTTTTGTGAGCAAAGCTGAACTAAACAAACTAAGGCGAGACGCATTAGAAGAACTAGAAGAACAAATACTTGCACAAATAAAAAAGCCTTCTTATACAGGCATCAATCTATCCATCACAAATATCCAATCCATAAAAGATACCAACACCATTCCACAAAAACTATCTGTCCAGCTAAGCAACCTAACACATTTACCCACCGTATTAAAATCAAACATTTCCCGCATATATGTAAACTTCCAAGACATAATAGCATTCCCTCCCCCACCCTACAGTCCAAATACAGAAATTTTCGCTATTCTACCTCAAATCAGCCGTAATGCAACCGAAGCACATATAAAATCTGTTCTACCTCAGCTCGAATCCTCTCATATAACCGGCTACCTAGTGTCCACCTACGGCCAGCTTAATCTATTAGAGCACACAACAAAACACATTATGCTAAATCATACCTTCAATATTTTCAACAGCCACGCAATACAATCCTTCCAAGGCATGGGCATAACCCTTTCTCAAGAATTAAATATCAATGAAATAACCACTTGCATAAAACAAAATCCCGCCGCTTCAATCGAACTTATCGCCTATGGCAGACAAATTTTAATGGCAACCCACAACTGCCCTATTGGGATTTATAAAAAAAGTAACACTTGCGAGCACCCATTAAAAACCCACACCCTACGCGACAAAATGGGTATGCACTTCCCCATCCAACCAGACTGCCACAACTGCATAGCCTATATACAAAACAGCAAAATCCTAGACACCGTCCCAAAATTTCAATCCATAAAAAACACAAATGCCGAATACTTTCGCCTCATATTCACAAGCGAAAACGAAGAAACCACCCTAAGCACCATCACCCGCTACAAAGAGGCCTTATCAAGCAAAAAAAACACCCCTCCAATCGAAGATGCCACATATGGGCACTTCTTTAGAGGGGTAGAGTAAAAATTTCAATTAATATTAGTCAACATAAGGCTGTTCAGCAGTAAGACCAATCCTATGCCATGCACGCCCTTCAGGGTTTAATCGTGCGCCTCTGTGCAATGTTATACCTGATACACGGTTGTTTACTACGTAAGTTCTCATAGGCCAATCTTGGTAAATTGCTGGCAGATAGTATTCAAAGGCATCTGCCCAGCGTCTGTACGCACCTGCAAGGAAATCTTCATCCCATGCTTCCATAGAAACGATATCTGCAAGCGCTGCCTGAAATGTTGGGTTTGTAAAACGTCCCATGTTAAAGTTTGCACTATGTCCCCAAAGCGTAGATGGGTTAGGGTTTAATCCCATGTTCCAACCCATAATAAATGCGTGTATTTCAGGATTTGGAGAAAAGTCTGCATCATCAGCAAAAACAGTTGTAACTGTCGACACAATTACGTTATGATCCACCCATGTGCCACCATATTGCCTTAAATCAACACCAATGCGTGCAAAATTTTGCATATGCAAAGGAAGTATTATTTGATTTGCTGCAGAATCCGCAATAGCAATATTAATATACCATGGGTTACCGTCAAGATCTAAACGGAAGCCATCCGGACCCATTACATAACCGGCCTCATCAAGAATTTGATTTGCAAGATCTAAGTCAAATATAGACATACCAGCAGATGTTGGGTCAATCCAACGACCGGTGTTAAACGGATGTAAAATGCCTGTTGCCGGACGTGACATTCCGTTATTAACCGACATACAAATAGATAAACGGTCAATTGCATAGCCGATTGCACGGCGCACCATTCGGTCTGTGATCGGATGGTTATCATCACGTGGGGTAAAGAAAATTTCATTGTTCTCATCCCTACGTGCAGCACCAAGGTTAAAATAGAAGAATGCTTGATTATTCGCAACACGGCTTAAATATTGAACATTGGTCATATTATTATGGTCTTCCCAGTCGGGATTACGAAGCCAGCCATAATCAACAAGACCTGCGCGCATAACCTCTGGGAAAATATCAGGGTGAACAATTTGATACACAATACCATCCAGGTATGGCGCACCTTGCCAGTAATTTGGGTTTGCTACCAAATAAACAGATTCCCCAGGCACTACACGCTCAATTCTAAATGGACCAAAACCAAGCAGTTCGTCCCTTGCACCAGGGTGGCTTGGCATATCCGCTACAGAAACGCCATTTGCTTCCCAAAAATGCCTTGGCAGCGGTGTTGATAAAATACCGTTAAACAACATACTTGGCGGCATTTGCGTATAATGAATGGTTAACTGACGATGATCATCGCTTAATACTAAACCTGCAATATAATCTACTTCTCCGGCTTTAAACTCTTCAATACCCACCACAAAAACAGCAGCAAGTTCTGCCGTAAAACGTGGCCCGGTATATTCTGGATGTCCAACCACATAATACGTAAATACCACGTCGTTTAGCGTTAGCTCTACACCATCATGCCAGTAAACTGTAGGAATATCATCACGCATTGTCATTGTAACGGTTAAAGCGTCAAGATCATATTCCCATGTAACAATACCATTTTGGGTAAATGTTCCGTCGTCATTTATACCCATCAAAGGATAGATAAGTATTTCTCCAAGAATTGAATCTGCGTTATCTGAACTAAACATTGGCATAAACAATCCCGGAAAGCCAGTGTTTTGCACACGAGCCCATTGGAATATTCCACCTGGAATAATTGGATTCGGATTTTGGCATGCCATGTTAAACTGTGCTTCTAATGCACGAAGGTCTGCCAGCGCATCAAATGCCTCCTGTAATTCTTCAGCAATAACTACTTCAACTTCATCTGCCGGTGGTACGGTTGCAGCTGCTGCTGGTGCTGTTTCCGCCGGTGCGGCGGCTGGTGTTGCGCCTCCACCGTCATTACTATCACCTGTACATCCTACGAGTGCAAACACAGCAACCAATGCTATTAAACACCACAATTTTTTACTACCTAAGTTACACATTTTTGTTACCTCCTTATTATTTTTTACTACAGTCCCGCCATCGTGGACCTGACCCGCGGTAGTGCAATCCAGAGTGCGGGTCATGTCCTAATAAAGGCGCAAAGCTAGAGAAAAAGGAATACTAATCCTTATTTAAAATCATATTTTAAAGTGGGATTCGTATAAATTTTACCGATTATACTGTGCATCAAATAAAAAAACCACGCCTGAATCGGCGTAGTTTACAAATTATTTTACATGCTTTTTGGCTTACTCCACTAATGATATGCCACATATATCCTTAACCTTTTTTCTGATAGTAATTATTTCGTGGGTATTTTGAGTAAGCACAGCCAAATGATAAGCTCTCATAAAATAAGGCATATACAAAGATTCTTCTTCCCCTAACATTTTAGAAGCTTCTGCAAACTGTCTATTGATATAACACATGGATGATAGTAAATTCTCGTTAATACAATGTCTGAGTGCTTTTGTAGCCATGTCAAAAGCTTCATTATACATTCCCGCCATCCAATAAGCATGCGTAAGATCAAACATAGCATATGCATATAAATAGTCACTGCTATCCATAGCAAATCTCGCCTTTACGCTTTTATTATTTATTAAAGACTGAGCAAGACTGATAGCTTTTTCATGGGCACCTACACATGACAATGCATCACATAACCCCGATATTGTATAAACCTCATCTCGCGTAAGCAAATACTCAGAAACTTTTTCATAGTCAAAATCCTTTATTGTTATAGATATCGTATCCTGCCACCGTTGTACATCATCTTTATTAAATCGGCTAGGGTCGTTAAAGGACTCTAGTTCTAAAGTTTTCAATAGCTCTGCCTCTCGTAATTTTACAAAAGCATGTATCTGTTGTACATAAGGGCTATCCCATAAGGGGCTTCCTTCTAGGATACTAAATGTTTCGTAAAAAGCTGCCGCATCTCTATTTTGTCTGTACTTATAAGCATCACTAAGTATACGATACCAATATAACTCCTGACTTTCCAAGTACAACATCTTTAAATCTGCCATTGGCATGTTGAAGACTTCCATCATATCTAAAATATCTAATATACTTATATCCGCTTGGCCTGTCTCGATACGAGAAAGCTGGCGCGTACTAATAGATACTTCTTCTGCAAACTTTTCTTGAGATAAGTTTAGCTTTTTGCGTAAACTTCTAACTAATTCTCCTCCGGTAATTGTCATGACACACCATGCGCCTCCTTTATTTTATTCGCCAGCTCATGCTGCTCTATTGCACGCGCCGAGTGATATGCCTGTGTAAATAACGGCATATAGCCATCCCTGCCCATCTTTTGATAACACAGACCTAATGTATAAGCAACATGGGGCGCAAATTTAAGATCCAAAAATGTAACACAATGGGCTAAGGCTTTTTCGCATATTTCAGCAGCACGCTCATATTCACCGATTTCCATAAGTAGTTCATATAGGTATATGAGTGGCTCAGGCAAAACCAAACGCCTTTCTTTAGGCGTTATACGAAAATTATCTACATTTTCCATCATCCCATTGAGTAATATAATTGCCCTATCATACGCTTCCTGTTTAGCATATAATCGCGATATTTCACTTATAATAAGTATTTCGCAATAAGTGAGGCAGTATTGTGCTATTTTTTTATCTTCGAAATCTTTAATTGAGAGTTTAAGCGCATTATAAAGCATTTTAAGCTTCTTATAAGTCTCCATTTTTTCATCAATAATAACACTGACAAATGACAAAAACTGGCTCATAAAAGAACGCTGCATTAACGGATTTTTACTTAAACATGGGAATAGATCTCGAATTTTATCAACTTTATCATTTTTTATTAATCGCCTAATTTCTAAGTATTGGGCATACCCTTCAAATTCTTCAGGATTAAGATGTACAATCCAAAAATCGTCGGTTTCAAATCCCAGTGTTGCAAATGCCGTAATAAACTCCACTATATCCAGCTCAAGCTCTCCCATTTCTATCCGTGACAATTTTTGTTGGCTCATAAAAAGCTTTTTTGCTAGCTCTTCTTGGCTTACACCCATATTTTTGCGTAAATTTTTAATTAATTCACCACCGTTTGCCTTCATTATAGTAGTTCTCCTTTATAGCAATTTTAGTTATATGGTATACACCAATTATGTTTTAAATGCAATAATAAACTTTCATTATAATTAAAAAAGGAACTATTCATAGTTCCTCAAAAAAAATTATTTATTAAGAAATCTATATGCCCACCATCTCCATCAAAAATTTAGCATTTGTCGTTTTCGACTGTCCAGGGTGTATCTTATAATCAAAAAATATATTCCCATGCTCATAGTATTCCGAAAAACTATGGTTTTCAATCCGAGCATGCAAATCTGCCAATTTACACAATTCCAAATCATGGGTAGAAACCATGCCCATCGCCTTTCTTTGTGATAACTTAGAAATGACAGCATCAGCCCCGGCAAGCCTGTCTACAGAATTTGTCCCCTTAAATATTTCATCTATCAAAAAAAGCATATTCGGGTTTTCAGCCTGGTCAATAATTTGCTTCACACGCCTCAGTTCCGCATAAAAAGTAGACACACCCTCATTTAAATCATCCGCAATCCGCATAGAGGTAATGATGTCAAAACGCGTACACATCATTTCCCCCGCACACACAAAACTACCGGCCCTAGCCAGCAGTAAATTAACCCCAACCGTGCGCATAAATGTGGTTTTGCCCGACATATTAGACCCGCTGATTATAAAAATATTATTGTCAAACTGTACATCATTATTAACTCTACTGCTATTTAGCAACAATGGGTGCCCAAGGTTTTTTGCAAATATTTTGCCATCCTCGCAAATATCAGGCAAACAAACATTATTACAAACCTTAGGCAAATGAGAAAACGATACCAAGCTCTCAAACTCGCCAATAGCTGTAAACCACTGTGCCGCCAAGTGAGAATACTTTTTTTTCCAGCGCTCAAGTAAAAAAGCACAATGGAAATCCCACAATAAAAGCACGTTAAAAACAACGTATATCAAAGGATTCGCTCTAATGCTCAGCTTATTGTCAATCTTCTCAAGTTCTTTTACTGCTTTTGACGCCATCATCAATTGAGACTTTATCTGGTTAAGCTTAACAGAAGAAAAATCCCTTGGGGTAATAATATCTATAACCCTAACATATTTGTCCAACTTATATGGCATGCGATTCATAATCCCTAAATATTTTGCAGCATTACCACCGGAAATTTTACATAAAATCAATTGTATAACAACAAAGCCACTACCAGCAATATACAATGGCGGCATTTGAAATATAGCACCAGCAACCAGTAAGATTATCGAAATTACCGGCAAATAGCTTAACAAAAACCGCCAAATATTTGCCGTACTAATAAGTGGACTATTATCGGACAATTCTTTCACAAGCTCTGCATCTTGGGCCTTTGCGCCAATCTGTGACAAAAAAAACTGCACATCGTTTGTAAAATCTATATCCTGGCTAAGTTCTTCAATAGCTTTCTGCCTCTCTTGCACATCAGCAATATTATAGGTCGGATGCAATAAGTCCCTGACAAAAGCCTGCCTACCATGCCATGTATGCGTCGTATTAAGAAATTGGAAAAACGACTTTGGCCCAACCATATCTAAATCACAAGCATAAGGATGTTCAAAATCTACAAACTCCCTGCCAACATCTTCAAACTTTGTCCATTCCCCTGTAATCCTGTCAATGTGTTCATTACATATTTTAACAATACCCTTAGCGTATTTGATTTTATTATCCAGTCTAAAATGCCATATCCACAATACAACTGCCACAGTCAAAACCACAGTAAACACTATCCAAGCTACATTTCCACCGGCAAATAAAAAAACAATGCAAACCACTAAGGCCACAACAGCCGCAAGTTTAACAAACCCCAGCATATTAAATGTCTTTAGATCCTGCTCTATTTGAACTTGGTATTTTTCAATAATACTTTGAAATTTATCCTGCATTGGTAGTCTCCTTAGCGATACGTGGCCCATATACTCTCCTGCCATAAAGCCAATACCCCACAAAAACGATGACGGCAAAATAAATACCGCCATACATTGCAGATATCGCCAAATCCCTCAGTATAAATACACTCTTATCAGAAAATCGGCTAATAATTTCATACACCGGGGTAAACACAAGCAACAGATGGCGGAGCGCCCCTTCAAAATTAAAAATCTGATGCTTAACAAAAGCCAACAGCGCAAATGATAACAACATTACGATAGTGATAGCGTCATTACGCTTGTTATGATTAGGGTGAAACAGAAATGCGACCGACACGCCTAATGTTCCAACAATAAAATGCAAAATAAGCCCGCCAAAAAGATCAGCAATGCGTATACCGTCCGCAAAATATATCGCCCCTCTTGCCCTGGTTACCAAATCCACGACAACCGGAAACGCACCACCAATTACACTAACAGCCAAGGATATAGCCAGCAAAAAAAGAATTTTACTTACCGCATACACAATCCGGCTATTTGTTTGCAAAATGATCAAATGCTCCGTTACCGTATCAAAATCTGATAAGAATAAATAACCAAACCAAACCATAATAAAAAATATTAACATCGTTGTAGGAATATAACCCTGTACCATATTTACAGGTGGCTGCTCATACATTAAAAAAAGAGCCGTTAGCCATAATGCCAGCGGCGGATAGGATCTAACTTTTGTTAAAAAAACAGAACAGTAATATTTTACAAGGCAAACCAGTTTTAGTGCAGTACTAAAGTAATCTCTCATTATTCAATCCTCTTAATTCAAAATTATCATGTAACATTTGGCGTATAACCCGATCACTATTTGAAGGTGTAACATAAATTGCAACTTCACACCCTTCAAGCAGCTCATACTTTACCGCCAAATTACTTACATCTTGTGAAACAACAATTTCATCTCTCTGGTTTTTCACAAACAGTAACTTATGGATATTATCGATTTCTAGCTTTTTTATTTGCTCAACTTGGCACAATTCGCCGCTTTTTATCTCATAAGCAGCATGGCTAATTGCGTTAACCATATAATCCTCATGGCATGAACATAGAATTGTAACGCCATATTCATGGTTTAATTTATTAACCATTTCAATAAAAACTTGCTGGGACGCCATATCCTGGCCAGAAATTGGTTCGTCTAAAAGCAGAACATCCGGTGTTGTTAAAAATGCCTGCACAACAGCAACTTTTTGAATAGTACCCTTTGAAAGGTATCGTATAGGCGTTTCCACCATGTCTTGTATAAACAATGCTTCAAATAACTCTTTGCTGCGTGTACCCAAATCATCTTTTTGCAAGCCTTGCACCATGCCTATTTGGCGAATATAGTCCATTGCAGTTAAATTCATAGCCGGAAAACGCTCCGGAACATATCCAAATTTCAACTTTCCGCTATGGGTAACCTTCCCTTTTTCAAAAGGCAAAAGCCCTGCAATTATTTTTAGCAATGTGCTTTTACCGCAGCCATTGCGCCCAATAAAAGCAATAGAATCTCCACGGTCGATTTCTAAATTTATATTATTTAACACAATTTTACGTCCGTATTTTTTTGTAAGCCCTAATATATTTATCACTTTAATCCATCCGCCTGACTTTTCATTTCACTTGCGGCGGTTAAGGTCGCTGCAGTTATTTCCGCACCGCCTATTAGGCGGGCAAGCTCATTTGTCATTGTTTCATTTTCTAAAGGAAAAACCCGGGTTACAGTGCGCTCCTCCTCAGTGGATTTTTCTATCAAAAAATGAGTATCGGCCATAGCCGCAATCTGCGGCAAATGGGTGATACATAATATTTGACGGCGGCGGCTGATAACCATTAATTTTTCCGCCACCATTTGGGCGGTACGCCCACTAACACCGGTATCAACCTCGTCAAATATTACAGTATCCATATGATCCGCATCTGCTAAAATTGTTTTTATTGCAAGCATTATCCGGGACA
>Ga0123355_10002533_pt1 | contig 25874 bp, 13 predicted proteins | sample TergutEmb28metaG_3_FD_89872 | JGI IMG/M metagenome (GOLD analysis project Ga0123355, IMG submission 89872) | Embiratermes neotenicus P1 segment gut microbial communities from Petit-Saut dam, French Guiana - Emb289 P1 | ecosystem: Host-associated > Arthropoda: Insects > Digestive system > Gut ...
GATTTTATCACCCGCACAATATTGGATGAGGAGTACAAATCATTTAGCTCCTCGTTATGCAGTCTCCTCCATTCCCCCGTTACCTCGTCCCTCCTAGGTCCAAATATTCTCCTCAACACCATGCTCTCAAACACCCTTATAATACGCCAAAAATTGCACTAAAACTTAAATTCTTATAATAAAACCAACTAGAAGCACTAATTTCTCAAATTAATTTTTTGGAATAAAACTCTACATGTTTCGGACAGTTCCTCTGTCCATCATCAGGAGTTTTTCACTGTACACATAGCAATGGTGTATGTCGTACAGGTTTTCTATGGGTACAGTGAAAAACTCCTGATGATGGACAGAGGAACTGTCCGAAACTTATAGAGTTTTATTCCAAAAATTAATTTGAGAAATTAGTGCATCTAGTTGGTTTTATTATAAGAACTTATCACGACGCACGGTCACCTGAAAGTCAAAATAAAACCTCAATAAGTTTTTCGTGCCTATATCGTTTAGTTGTCATTGGCGACGTTTTTTCGTTCATGAAATTCATAACGTTGGTGGAATTTTCAGCTCACTTTCCACTGTTCGTGAGATTCATAACACGTTTTTGGTTTCTCCATTCCTGCTGTTTCTTAGACTTTAACAAGCTGGTTGTGTAGCATCTTACGGCAGCATGCTCGAAATGGGTACACGTACGAGTATTTCGACGCGGAAGAGATGGGTATTTATATAAAATTACGGTAGAACTCCACCTATCTGGATTAATTGGGACGGCGAGTCATCCGAATATGTAGAAAATGCGGATAATTGGACTTTTCTTTAAAAAAAAAAGTTATATTGGCAGCTTGAATTTCGACTGTCATTATTTATAGAATGTATCTGCGTCTAAACCTTTCGACCACGCATGATTTCAAGTTCTAGAAGCCATAACCATGTGCTGTACTTGCTCCGATAACCGTTAATTGCAAGGCAAGTGAGTTTTGTAGAATTATCCACAAATTTGCCCGATGGGCCAAAGCGATCTGGAAAATTGACGGTCCGGATATCCAGCGTCTGGATAAGTGGGTTTTCTTTTGTATATGTTATAAAAGACAACAGTACTGACGTGGCTATGAATCACGCCATGATGGGCACATACATGAAAATTCACGAATGTTTACTTAAGTTCATCACGACGTTTGTATGTTTTGGAATTACTGATTATAATTACACTTTATATTCACATGTAATTCAAGTTTGAATTAAGACGTGTGTAAATGGAGAATTAAATTCTTTTTTTTCCGAAGAGACCTGGAAAAAATATGAGGCTGTGATTAATTATTTTCATGCATGGAGTTCCACTGTGTATTACGGAAATAGCCTGCGGGTTCATATGAATAACAGTTACCTTATATATCTTCATTATCACACAGATTCGAAGCCACAGTCTGAATATTGGTTTATAATATCTAGCGCACCAATAAATGAAAAGCAGTTTGATGTCATACCTGCTCAGCAGTTGCTGAAATCAATATTAACTACGTCTGGCAATTCTAACAATTACAAAATTGAAATTTTAATAGCTCTGCCGGGGAAGCTTTGTGGTATCTTTCTTTTTTGTAATTACTTCACAGGTTGGAATTTGGCTGTAAATACCTGCTTTCAGTTTTGCGGGGCGCAGTTCATTTCCTGACAATAGTAACGTTCTGGCATATTTGTAGCAACACTGTATTGTAACTTCAGACAGTAATCAATATACCTGTGATGAGCTCGTCAGATGGTTCTCTGTACCAACCGGAGGGTTATTTTTCGCTGTTTGAAATGAGTGCATATTTAGATGCTGTAGTGGAAGGATGTTGTAGATATTCTGCAATATTAATAACAGACCTTATTCACTTTAATTAACAAACAACAAATGCACTTACATAAAATTTCACATTAAAACATTTAAAATTAAAGTGATTCTAGGAAATGCACGGTGCAACAATAAAAATAGTTCATGCCCAACAGGCAAAACGTAACAACTACAAGACTACCAAGCTAAAGGGAGCGATTTTAAATGTTTTAATGTGAAATTTTATGTAAGTGAATTTGTTGATTGATAATTAAAGTGATTCTACGATATGCACGGTGCAACAATAAAGAGACCCTTTTCAGTTTTTTTGCGTGCTGAGTCAACAACCACTCAGCAAATGAACAATAATACTAGGGCAAAGTTCACCCTAGAACAGATCATGAAGACCCAGTGGAGAAGTAGAGATATAGCTCTACTCTTTCTTTAACCTAAGCACTAGATAAGGATCGGGTATTTCAGTCTGTATAGCGACTGACTACGGGCTGGACGGTCCGGAATCGAATCCCGGTGGGGATGAGAGTTTCCTCCCGTCCAGACCGGCCCTGGGGCCCACCCAGCCTCCTGTAAAATGAGTACCGCGTCTTTCCCGGGGGTAAAGTGCGGCCGGGGCGTGCTGCTGACCACACACCCCCTTCTAGTGCCGCGGTCATGGAAGAGTAGAGCTATACCTCTACCCACCCTCTGGGCCACACCGGCCCTATAACGGGATCACTTTACCTTTCTACTAGATAAGGATGGATGGTCAATGACACGCCCCGGCTGTAAGGCAGCCGGGGAAACAGACGCAGTATCGGTTGCACAGGAGGCTGGGTAGACTCCCAGGGCCGGTATGGACGCGTGTGGAAAGTCTCGCTCCCACCGGGATTCCATCCCATACAAATTAATAATAACATCCCGTAATGACAGCTGCAAAAGCGTGCTCAGGTGAATACTGTAGCCTGCTTGTTAGAGTAAAGAAATTGAAGCGTTTTTGAATGAAGTCACGAGCAATACGCACTTACTGCTCGTAGTCAAACGGATACTGCTTAGGATGAGAGAGAAGCAAGATGTATTTTTGTGTTTGTGATTGAAATATCGCTCAGTAAAATCTAAGTGGCCAGTCCCAGTGGCCGCGCAGTCTAAGGTTTAAGTTTGCGGCCGCTCGCCTCCTGGGATTATGGATTCGAATCCCACCGGGGGCATGGATGTCTGTTGTGAGTGTTGTGTGTTGTCAGGTAGAGGTCTCTGCGACGAGCTGATCACTCGTCCAGAGGAGTCCTATCGACTGTGGTGCGTCGTTGAGTGTGATCTAGAGACCTCGTGAATGAGGAGGCCCTGGCCCACTGGTGGCTGTCGCGCCAAAAACAAACACAATCTAAGTAAGGAACGCTAATGAAGTAAGAGAAACTCAGCCGTTCAAGGAAGAAATGTAATATGTTTTAAAGACAGTTAGTACTCCGCATTAAACAAACTCCTTTTCAATAGTGAAAACCAGTCAATGAATGCTGTACAAGGAAATAACCGTTGTTTGTTCTGAGATACTTACAGAACACGTAAATACGATCTGTGGACAGGATATAGAATTTTTAAATGTTAAATCTGGTAGCACGTATAATATGCTCTAGGCATTGAAAGGTCAGTTATTTATACCGATTCGTATTTATTCCAATGGAAGGATATATATATATATACAGGGTGTCCCAGGAGGAAAGATCAATATTCTGGGAGGTCATGGTGTCGGTCATTCTAAGCAAAAATGTTTATGTGAACATGTGTCCTATTCCGAACGGTTTCCGAGATAGAGCTATTTAACCCGAGACGAATTGCTCGTTAACGTACTGGATGTTATCGCCTGCATAAAGGAACATCAAGACGCACTCAGACGAACAACACGCCATGTCTTTACACGAGTTGCAAAGTGCATTGATGTTGACGGTGGAATTTTCGAACATTTAGTATAAACTGTACCAACTCTGTCACTTGAACAATAAATACCGGTATTAGAAACAGTACGTACACGTAATATCACTTATCAACAATTGTGCGGTTGTACATTCAAATAGCTATATCTCGGAAACCGTTCGGAATAGGACACATGTTCATATAAACATTTTTGCTTAGAATGACCAATACTATGGCCTCCCAGAATATTGACCTTTCCTCCTGGGACACTCTGTATATACACTATATATATACACACGCGCGCTCGCACCCACACGCACGCACTTTTCATTCGTTTACTTCATTATGTTCAAAGGACTGTAAGACATAATTATTGCAGTTGTGAAAGTTGTGATGATTTTTGATATTTGTGTGATCGTGCATCATTGATACAATAATGTAAACAACCAACTAGATGCAACAATAACAATTTATTAACAATTTCAATCAGCTCAACATGTTTCGGACGATAATTTCGCCCATCCTCAGGAGCACTAGACTGTGTCTACAGCTTGTGGTAAAATGCACCGACGATGCTGCCAGCATTTGTTATTGTTGCATCTAGTTGGTTGTTTACATTAAGGTTGTGATGATTATGACGATACTTGTGTGCATTTGTTTGTTTGTATTTCGATTATGAATGACTCTGTCTAAACTCTGATCGCTTGTCGGCCAGAGTGTTCCCATTAAAGGGTCGTACGAACATCAAAGTTGTAGTGTTTTGGTTTTTAAATTCAATATTCTTTCCGGGTGACTTAATTAAGAGGAAGACGATTAAGTTCTTCGCTTGTTGGGTACTTCCATCTTATAAGGAAATAAGTGCCTTAATTAGTTAAGAGCGGGATATTGGATCAAATAATGTAATTATCTTGACTAAAATTCCGAAAATATTTTGGGATAATTTAGTGTTCGTAGAGCTACCTAATTGTTAGGGTATATTAATTAAAACTGAATAATAAACTACGATTATAAAAGAACTTGTTGGAAGCAAAGAAGTGCTTAACTATTCAACAACTTTCCTTAAAATTGTTTTCCGTTCTAACTAGAAACCGACATTTGCCCCTCTTTTTCATGTCATAAAAATGAGGATCACATGTCAAACCTTTATTTTTAGGTCGAGTTTAATATTTTTTCTTCAGACACTTAACTGTCAATAGTGATCCATTCTATTCAGGTTTTACGAGTAAAATCTTGTATTCTTTCCTCATCACGAGAAAACATTTATTGCACCAGTATGTAAATTTTGGTGTCTCTTTTACTTTTATACACGATTCGCCTAACCACAGGCACTAGAAGAAATTATACACTAATTAGTAAAATTCCCCTTAAGAGAAACTTTGAGAATTCCAATGTATAGTTACGGTTTACACTGACACATTTTAACCAGTATATTCTTATAGATAATGATTCTAGAGTTATAGTGTGCAGTCATATTTTCACGGATTATTTAACTCACGATTTTGAAATTTTTTTGAGAGAGCTTGATATTACCGACAAAGTACGACGCTGCAATACCGGCCCAGTTATATGTATCTTTTAACTGCTTAATAAATTAATAACCTTAGTGGAATATTTAACGCCATTATATACGGCTTGTTAGATGTTATCGGCACAGTACGATGCTACATTGCCGATCGAAGCATAGGTACTTCTGGAATGCTTCATCATGACAGGTTGTTTTCGGGTATCTTTGTCGTCTTCCATATCAGCGACTGTAAGGATAATTCGATTATGATTTGGAAACCAAGCTTATCATTGTGGAAGTTTCAGCAGCGTACTGATAATGCTGCTGTTTTACTTTCAGTACACAGCACGATGGTATTAGGATGAGTAAAGTTAAAAAGGTGAATCAGTCCCTTTACAGGCCTGGAGTGGCCCAGAGGATTCCAGGAAGTTAAGGTTCCCAGATTTCATGACAACGGCACAGGATGGTGGTAAGGTTGCCAGCCTTACGCACCGGCCGCCTTTACCCCCAGGAAATGCTCCTGGTACTCATTTATATTAGAGGCTGAGTCGACCCCAGGGCCATAGTGCGATCGGAAGGATTTTATATCAATGAAAAATCCACTGACACTAGCTAGGATCGAACGAGCGACCTTCCGATTTGTAGCACAGCACCTTAACCACTGTGCTACCGCGGTCCCCTATTAGGATGAGTAGTAGAGAAATGATACATGTAATTGTGATTTATCTTGATTTAGCAACCTTTGGGGCCCAATGTAGAAGATTTTTGAACCCTAGATGAAACATCTGTTTTCATAAAAGTAGAGAGTACGTACGGACGGACGTACAGTTTGTCACCGTCATCTAATTCCGACGTTAAACTTTTGGCGCCGGGATTATTTTTTCAGAATTTAGCACACTCTGTATATAAAATGTGAATAAAACAGGAACCAAATACATTAGAATTATGAAACAAACTGCATTTTGAAGAGAAAAAAACGGAGAGTATATACCATGTTTAAAACATTCAGTACCTGTATTTGTTGAATAAATATATAAAATGCAACGTTTAGAGGTTAGCGGTGCGGTACGACCACTATAGGGGTCGTTTGGCGTAAAAGGGTTAGGAATGCATGCACCTATACCTACATTTCCCTATATGCCTTTATGGTGTCCAGGGATAACTTTATCTTTCACATTTCCCTATCTTTCCTTAACGATGCTAAGTTAAAAAAAACAATTTACAGGATTTCGAGATGTTATATATATATATATATATATATATATTCAAAAATATCGAAATCTTTTGTTTCTTACATATACAGTTTGCACCATTGCACAGGAAAACTCTCGAAGTCTTATTTGTGACTACTATCCCCGTTAGTATTTTTCAATGTGGGCAACCCTGGTGGCTCGAGAAATATCCAGACGATGTAATGGACTTAAATCGACGTGTTTTGAAGCATGATGTGCGTTCCTATATCCGCAGCGTAGCTTGTTCGGGCATTTAAAACTGGAGAGCGTTATCTTGGACCTAGTAGACGAGGTTCTTCACATATCACCACAGAAAGGAATTCAACGTTGTTCGGGTTGGTGACCTAGAGTGATCCATCCGCCTGGTATCGTGTAATTACCGTGATTCCTCGTCTCGATTACATGATAAAAAACAAAGAACTTAAGAATTGGAAAGTTCGCATAAGTGACGCCCTCGCTACGGTAACCCACAACTTCTTTCAGAACACATGGAGAGGTGTCAAACATCGTCTGGATAATTGTCATGCCAGCAGGGTTGCCCACATTGAAGTCTATTAAGCTGTTTGGAATAAAATCTGGGGTTTTCCTCTGTTGTGGTGCACACCGAATATTTCTACAATGAATTGATTTGGAGATATAAGGTTTTCATTTTGAAGCCTGTCATCTGGACATTCAGTATATGTTTTGCCAAGGGAAGGACGCTTCAGGGTTGAATTTCAGTGAACACGATCATTGTCAGTTTGATATGTTCCATGTTCCGAGCATTAACGTGATATATAAAATTTATTAAAAAGACCAACAAATGCACTTCGGTTTTATGAATATAATTTCATTATATAGTAACAACCGACAAGATTCGGCCACTCGTGTGCCCGGCTTCAGGGTGATAAGTGCAAGAATACAAATATATTTAGAGTGTATCGGGATCACTTCACAATTAGTCATATAGTTTTGGTTAAAATTCCAGTAAATGGTAAAAGTGTTGAGTACAAAATATTACAAGTTAAAAATTGTTGTCTGTAGTGTGGCTCTGTGGAGTGATGTACATAGAAGGCATATTTGGTGGATTATGATCCAGACTGGTGAGCGATGGTGTAGTTTGTACTTGGATTTTCGTTTAATGTGCTTATACTCAGAAGTGGATGTTAATGTAAATACTTTTGTGTGACTAACCATGAAGCTGTGAAAGCTTGTAGGAAAAGTGGTATAAAGTTTACTGTATTGTGCACCTTGACACAGGCTGCTTCACGATTCAGCTGTATCACACCAGCAAAAGTTCCCCGTCCCCTGAGTCAGTCTGGACGTGTTGAAAAACACGGTAATTATATAATATACAAACAATTACCAAAACTCAGATTATTCATATTGCAAATGAAGTGTTGTTGATATTTGCTTTACACCGGCTGTACGAGACACATCGCGTAACGCTTACAAAATGAGAAGTTTGTGTGCTGCCGACAAAATAGACAACAACGACCAGTTTTCTGGATGGAAATATCTTACATTGGAATTGTCGCGTTAACGGTCCGCCGTCTCTCCTCCAACGGCACACATACAATTGTGCAGCTGCCACGCGGAGAACAATGGTCGTCAGCTCTCTCATAAACTTCATCTTGCGGTGTGGTACCTGGAAGTGCAAAACACGCTATCTCCTGTCTGTGACATATCCCATTCACATCTTTAGCTTACCCAATTTTGCTTAAAGAGAGCAAGAAAAATAACTGTTTCTATTATACAGGCTGTTCACAAATTACTTACAGTCAAACCATGAGAGCATAGTTGTTTGGGTCAAGAACTTTTTGTCTTGTAATCCCAGAATTAAGTTTATAAATTCTGCGGGCCGGATGCCATGTTCTTGAACACAACGAGACGTTTATTACCATACTATGAATCTGATTCACAATTATTTAACGAGTGACGCAGGTTTGTTGTTAGATATGGTGATTCGTATTCAGCCAGTGATGTGTACAATCACCATTTTTTTAATATCCAATAAGAACTGTTGGAATACAGCGTGGGTAGATGGCGAAGGTATCGAATGTCAACGGAGTTGGTAGGAGTGATTATTGTGCCGTGAGTATTTAAAGCAATACATGTCCAATGCCTGACTGAGTAAATGAATGAATGAATGGGACAGATGGCTATAAATGTTATTTCATACAGTAGTCACTTAATTATGTTTAGAAACTTAATCTCTGTTCAGTGTAACTAAGAACAAAATGGAACCACGAAAGCATTGTGGGGGAAATGCGGACTTAATATTGAAATAAAATTCAAATGCTAGTTTATTTAAAAAGTGAACATTCTGCAGTTGTATCAGAAATGGTCTACGAGTTAATTATCAGTAACCGAATATCGAGCTTGGAGTGTGAATTCTTGTTTTTCGGAAGAGTGATAAGTTCTGCCCAGGTATGTGGTAATTCAAAGCAACTGTCTTGTCCGTGGTGAGACGGGATCTTAAAACGTTGAATTTATAGGCAAAGAAAATGTATTTGTTTTTCTTTCTTTGTAGGTAAGGCAGTGGAAACATGCTGAATGTGAAGACACACAACACCGTTGTCCGGAACTACTGCGATCTGAGGTAGGAAATTGCAGTTCTGGGAAAACAGCTTATACACGTATATAAAAACAGTTATCTTGCTTTGAGCAGCATTTTGTTATGTTCTTAATGCAGAAGACTTCAACAGTATATAGTTGCAAGTAGAAATATCACCATGTCGTTTGTTAAATGACAAAAGAATATTAATTTCGTATTTGTCGAAACAGTAGGTCACAAATTGCGTAGAAGGTAAAGAAAATATAGTAAATTGAGTATCGTCGATTTAGGAATCAGTTACAATTACTTACTTACTGACGTCATTCTTACTGAGGATCGGGATCCTAAAGGTATAGGTATTCCTATGCAGGCCATGAAGGCGTATGGGAGTAGGGTTACAGCCGACCCATTCTCAACCTCGGCACTAGATGGAGGTGAGAGGTCAGCTTCTCGTCCCGGTCGCTTTGCGTAGGGGAGAAGTTTGCCCCCGTTCCTGTTGAATAGGAGGCTTAGTGAGCACCAGTTGCATCTGCTGGGAATCGAACCACATTCTCCGGCCAGTCCATAGCTTCACCTCCATATCGACTGAGTTACTAGGCTCACATAAATTATACAAATTATTCACTGTGTATAAATTTTAAATTTTAAAATAATAAATGACATTATTGTGATGCCCTCCGACAAACAAAAGTTAACAGAACCAAAGAGAACACACAATTTTATAGAAAAATAGACTTTCAAATACGAGTATGGCGGTAATAAATAGTGAGTCCTCTGCAACCTTTACTGCGTGTTACAAGAGTGAATATTTGACCATTGGTTCAAGAAGAATTAAACGTTTCACTTATTGGCTGTAAAATTGAAGGGCAAACTGAACACTACGGAATGAATGCAGAATGCCAAAACGGGCGCTAGAGTAAACTCAGTGAGGCGAAGGGACGCTGAAAGCTTTTGGAAATAGGCGATGAACTGGACATAACATACCTAGAGAGGAGAGTTAGGCGTAATCCTGCACAGTTCGTGCTGCCGCTGTTTATGCTGCTGCTAATGGTGCTGAGTGAACTGAAGCACATAATGGTACATCTCGAATTCCGTATTCTGTGAATTACACATTTCCCCTTCTTGGGCTCTCCCTGCTGGAAGTGAGACAGGCCCAGAAATATTTCAGCAAGCCCGTACCAGGTGAAGGCATGGCAGGTAATATATATATATACGTGTATTAAGGTTTGACATTTATGACTTAGATCAAGATTTGCTACGTCATCACGAGACAAAACTGTTCCATCAGTGCAGTGACTGGCAACATGTTTGATGATATGGGTTCGATTCCCTTCATGGACAGAAACCTTCCTTTACGCACTAGGCCACACCAGCTGTGGACCAAAACCAGTGTGTACACCTACCCTGGGCTCTGTCCCCGAAATTAAATGCGGCCGGGGTGTACAGCTGACGATTAAGCTTCAATTGGTACACGGGTCAGTCAAAATGGGTGGAATATTGTCTGTGCTGCTCCTTGTCTTCATTGGCAAGGTACAGGGACAAATTCACGGCTATTTATACTTTTACTACTGGTTGATAAGACGGGTAGACCGTGACACACGGAACGTCCCACAGAGTGGCTTAATAGCTGTCCAGTTACGTACGGCTTTCGAACACAGACCTCAGCATTCTTTCTAGAACACTGACCAATCTACAGATTGAAAATCCCTGTGTGTGTTAGTGACTGCACAAGTGGCGGACAGATGTCTCTTGTGTGCCCTTCTCTTGAAACATATTCGCTTTCTATCATTGTGTGCAGTGATTAGTATAGAAATGGGCGTGGGGCCAAGAGATTTTAATTTTACTTAACTGCTGCTACTGCCGTGCTGATCAGACATACTGACTGCTCATCTGATGCTTGTCTGCTGAGGTCACCAGAGAAATTTCAGCCTTTCCTTATCAGTACCCAAGTAACCTTTAGACATGGGTGGACCTGAGCTATTACTATAATTCCATTTGAATTTATAGCAATTTCTGGTAGGTTTGGAGATTATGATAACTTGAGGTTCCGTCGGTTTCTTTGTTGTACAAATGTATGTTGCGTTGTCGGCTTTTATGTTAACATTTGTCTTAGGAAATTTGGCTCACCCCTTCTGTCCACACGAGCTCCCCATTCCGTTCTGTTAGCCCGAATGTAGCTCACTATATTTGTTGCTCCTCTTTGAGTAGTTACAGTTTCGTGTGTAATAAATACTAAGTGCATTACAGGCGAGCTTGTCACGTATAGCATATGACTTGTCCCTGTTTTGTTCTTCACCTGTCATCTCAGCAAGAAATTTACATAGAAATACACGTATTGATATATCTTTCTTGATGTTCACAAAAGGCACCCGTAACGGTCATTTAGTGCACGCGGACTTTCCGTTATTTTGGCAATATCTACAAAGTGTGATCCTTGTGTTTTTCACCCCTCGATTTGGAGATCTTGTTACACATGTTTAAACTGCCTAAATTTCGAACTGTAGGTCCTGACTTGTTCTCCTTTAAAAGAAATTTTCTTACACTATTTTAATTTACAAAATGTTTATAAAATAGAGCAGAAATTAAATTTATGAGGCTCTTTGTCTACAAAAAAAAAAAAGTAGAAGGATGTCTGGATGTCTAAGTGTAACTATGACGGGAAAGCACCGTAAACATAAAATGTATCTTGGGATTCACATTTATATCAGGTATTTTGAGCCCCACAAAATAGATGGAAAAATAAGAATAATCTAAGATGAAATGCCAGGAAATGTGTTCTGAGAATGGGAGGTAGATGGAACTGGCCTAGGATCGTATTAGACTGTGGGCGTTGCTAGTACTGCTGTTGAACTTTCGAGACGTCCTTGTTTTGATGGTATAACGATAAAATGACTGTTGTCTGTAGAATATAAAGCATTGTACGAGGCTGCAAGGAAACAATGAAAATGAGGGCATTTAATTTTGATTAATTATCTCATATCATCACAGTCAATCGTGATTAACTTCAAACACTGAGTGCTGATGGAGAGCTTCATTAATCACGTTGAGTGCACCGATGAAAAATGTACCTGTGGTCAGGGATCGAACACTCGAACCTCTGCTGTCAAAGCACTCTCTTCATCATAGGCAAATGGCATGGTCTCAGCTGGACGTAACTTCAAACTTCTGAAATGTGTGCATTGCTTGTTATTGAATATTGACTTCTCTCTACTCATTCTTCTAGATTTTACAGTACGACTATTCAGTAAATGTTCGGCAGGTGTGTCAGAAGATTTAGACCTTTTGGAATTTTTTTTAGATAAAATGAGTCTACGGATTTCAGCGCAGTTCAAAGTGGGGTGCATTTCCCCCTGAAATTTAGTATGAATTTCAGGCTGGAATTATAATTCCAGTGCCTTAAAAATTTAGGTCGTGCCTCAGGGAAAACACACAGTATCACTTCGGAAGATTGTCATGTAAAGAGTCGGGCATTCAACTGTAAGATGTATTCACGTTTACGGCGAACTGCAGTTTAACGAGTGCTTGTTTTAGATTACAAACTTTTGTCAGCACAAACACATGCACTATTCTGTATATTATGAATTTTAATGTTAATTTGCTCCTACATTTATTCTAAAATAGCCAGCTTATTGCTCTAGTGTGCAACCTTAGAAAAACCAATTTTTTCGGTAACTTCACCATGTAATTGTACGTACTCCCTGATGATGGTCAGTGCTGACCGAAAATAAAAACATTGTGCAATAAGCTGGCTATTTTAGAATAATATTTACTATTGCACGGTATAATAATGAAATTTGCTCCTACATATTTCGGCGTAATTGTCATCATCAGGGAGCTGACACAAATGTTGTTAAAACATACAGCAATAAACCAGTTTTATAATAATCATACACATCAAATATGCACATTTGATATGTATCAAATGTGCATGTTTGATGTGTATGATTATTTTATTGCCGTACTTTTTAACAACATTGGTGTAAGCTCCCTGAAGATGGCGATTACGCTGAAACATGTAGCAACATATTAACATTAAAATAAACTACATATATATATATAGAGAGAGAGAGAGAGAGGGAGAGATTAGTGCTTATGTTGGTGCTGATGAAGTTTGTAATTCAATTCGCAATGCACAGTATGAATAATATGAAAGGGTTTTGGAGTAGACTGACTGCGTTGGGCTCCATTTTGTGTCACTTCTCAGTAATATATCTGTTCCGATTACTGATTATTAGTCCTGCAAGCTGGAATACTTTTTGTTTCAACTTCACTGAACTCGCTGTCGTGTTATAGTCCAGGTAGGCATGTTCTCAGGATGGATTATTTGAACCCGAAAAATCCGAGAATAATTTTAAAAGAGCAAAGCATCTTTCTCTGCGCGAAAGGTTTTAGTTCTTCAACGAAAATGACAGGTTTGGTTTGCTGGCTAACCGTGCTGATAAGCTGCAGTTGTAATTTTGAATACGCATTCGTTACGGTCCTGTCACTACGTATCAAATGATATGATCTGTAGTTTTAGTGAATGTCATCCCATTGCGTTGTTTGGACGGATATTGTTTCTATTTTTGTACTGTATCGCTATGATCCGTACTGGCAAATTATTTTTTTCTAGGAAACTCGTCTACAATTCATTAACACGTAAAAGCACGAATGTGTTGTAACAGGTTTACCGCAAATTTGAATACAGTTTTGACCTTTCTGTTTATAGAAATATTCATTATTGTACATTACTGTATAATTTACATTTTTCTAACACAGACCGTTCTGAATTATCTTCATTGTAAGCGGTGATAAGCTGAAGAACGTTCGGCATGGCGACATGCCATTGCCAAGGTACCATTTAGATGTGTGCTGGCTACACTTTATCATTATTTAAGATGTGTTTTCTACCGTATTTAGATATTTGAGCCCTTTGTCATGGCGTTTTAAAAATTTGAGAACGCTTATAGTAAAACGTTAATCTATTTTGTCATTTAATTAGACCAGTTGTCTAATAGTGCTTTCAGTGGAACAACCCAGAAATTTTGTTTGAACCAAGAAATACATTACTGGCACAAAAATATCGTACTATAGTATAGGAATATGACGATGACGACGAGGACGAGACGACGACGACAACAACAACAACAAACACCACCTCCAACAACAACAAAAACAACAAAAACAACAACAACAATAAAATCACATTTTGTTGTGACCAAAGAGTAATCCAAGTAAATAAAACAGGCCTATTGGGCTTTTGATTTCTGTATATTACGAAAATTCCATCATTATACGCTTTCAGTGGTGGAAATCCGTGGTCCAGCTCACGGAACTGCTATTAGGGAGCCTTGTTTGGAAATCATGGATAATATAATTAGATTTATTCTTGCACAGGTAAATGACTTAATGCCAGGCATACGGAAGGCTGAGTTTCTGTTGTCAACCAAAGGTAACACTGTTCTGCAGGGAGCGATACTCCATTGTCACAATGCTGTTTTGATTCAGGTTAGCTCAGTTGGTAAGGTGACAGGCTATTATACGGGCTGATGGAATTTGAATATTGGTAGTGACGGGGGAATTTTTTCTTCGTCACAGCTTTCAGAAGCACTCTGAAGTTAACTTAGCCTCTGATCGAAAAGTCACCGCGGTAAGAGTAACAAGTGCCTGATCCTGGCGACTCCTTTTAATGTCGATGTGTATTATACATCGAGATGATAATGAACGTCCAGGAATCTTTAGTACGCACGGACGTGGTGTCACAAGGACTAGTACTGGAAATATGGTGTCAGCTTCTGTATAATTTTAGAAAATTCCAAGATAAATAAGTGTCTCACGTTAAGGCTGGAAATTTCCAGGATTAAGTTTATGTGTCGGAAATGCGAAATAAGTTGTTTGTCTCGGCGTTGATAAAGTAGCGACGCGGCGCGCCTGTACCGCACGGCCTGTTCAGGAAATTTCTGCCTACGGCATGGAAGTTAAAATGCCTCGTGGCTGCAACACTGCCAGAGTTTAGCACGTACGACAACACACGACGAGACGAAGTGCGGAGTTTCCTGTACTAGCGCGTGTTCTCTGACTTGTACAGTACCAACAAATTCATTTCAGAACTGTACACAGAAATGGGCTCTCGCTTCGAGGCAAGACCATATATTACACCTATTTGAATACAAACAGCTCACGAAAACATTTCGACCCCAGAGGAAGGCGTGGGTGGACAGTTGGGTATATGTGATTTATGCTAGCCACTTAAGGATGTTCAGGTAGTAAAATCGAGGAAGATGGGATGGGAATGATGTGAAGCGCAAAAGGAGAGGAATATATACCTATATTTCGTATTGGTGGACCGTCTGGAAATAGTACACTTGGGAAAACAAGACGGACGTGGGGGATTATGGAACTTATTTAGGTTAGTGTTTAGTGAGGTTATTTGTTATGAGCAGTGTTAAACGTGCGCGATCTACTGTTTTATCAAGACTTATAGATTGTTGACTTGATGTAATAAATGGAATAAATGACAATGAATATCGCTTTAATTTACTGGACAAAAAACTTTCAGTCATTGAAACAGTGACGAATATGACAAATAATATTTCGTCATACGAATTTAATTTTCTTCCTCTTTTGTGTAGTTGTAATACAGATGCATATTAAATCAGTATGAACCATTGACATAATACACAAATGGAAGAACAGGAACATATGATGCATTTTGTTAATCGAAGTTTTGAAAATTAGAATATTTAATGAAAGTGGCGTTTCCTTATGATAATAAATGGAAAAATCAGTACCGTGTGTTAATTGGTAGAAAGATCCAAAGCATTGCCAATGAATATTATTGACTGCGTGCGTGATATACGGCCACCGATTACGACATGCATTGTGGTCACGATCCATCGCTGTATAAGGAAAAATCAGAGAATAAATTACATTTGGAATGAACATAAATAAGAGATTTTTATGTTTTGCTGACCGTGCATCTCAGCATAATCTTGATACTTAGCCAACTTAATGCACAAAATCTTGTTTTATGGTAAGTTTATTATATGCCTCTACATGTTTCGAGCACTATGTGCTCATCATCAGGTGGTCCAAACTGTATTATACAGCATCTGGTATCATCACACTCTGTAGGTGGCCGTCTCGTGCACAGGTTGTCCTCTCTCAACCTGTGCACGGAACGGCCACGTACAGAGTGTGATGATACCGGATGCTGTATAATATAACTTTGACCCCTTGATGTTGAGCGCATGGTGCTAGAAACATGTAGAGGCATATAATAAACTTATTATAAAACAAGATTTTGTTCATTAAGTTGGTTGATTACTAAGATGATACAGAACAGATTTAGATATGTAGGAACTGTTAATGACACAGACCAAAAACATGACATATCCACACTTCTGGGCACTGGCATTAGAGGTGAGAGCGAATTCTTAGAAAAGTGAGACTGTTTTGACCATTATGCGTTTATATTGTAAACATCTGTAATTAAATTATTTTTAAGATTTGATGTGCTTTCATATTTAGTTTAGAACGAAACATTTTGTGTTAAAGTTTAGGCCCTTATGGAATTGGGCTTGATTGTTGTCGTCTAGGATGTGACGCCTTGTAGTCTGGCAGAGAGCTAAATTTTCCGAGCAGTATACTTATCTATCTCCTTAACTGAAATTGGGGCAGAAAGTTTGTCCGAAAGAGTGGCAAATACACAACTACGCAGCAGCACATCGCAAAAACCGTAATCTTCAATAATGTTTTTGAATATTACTTATGTATTAGAGCTGTAAAATGTGTCTAAATCTTTAAGACTGCTGCTAGTTACATTTATGTGCATTAGGGTGGCAGCTTTGTTGAAATGAACGTGATGAAACAAGAGAAGGGCCCTTTTAACGTTAAATTTTACAACTGTATTTTATGAAAGAGGTTAGTCACTAAGAGGTTTTACGTGATGAAGATGGTTGTCTGGTGAGAGACAGGCTGCTGAAGGCACAGGGTTCGTTCACATTATTTCCACCAAGCCTATAAAAAGATCCTGATTTTCACCATCCAATAATATTCTGCTTTGCTGTGTAAAGAACGGGATGGAATAACATGTTCCTGAAGAGTGAAAGAGAAACTGAAATAAGCTCATACGGAATTATACTAGGCCTTTTACAAGGCTCGTCAATGATATGCGGCCAGCAGGTGTAACATTAATATTTGACGTAGTGACACGAGGTGGGATTGCGAAGTGTGTGTATAATACATATGATAGCAAGAAGATACAATACCTTTTCAAGTTTGGTTCCGTGAAGTGAATGAAGTTAGCTCATAATGCAGAGATCTTCTCATCTCGGTATCTACTGAACGGATTTCGATGGAATTTTATGTTTGGAGTATGCGGTGAAAATCGTTGAACGAATTACTTTTTTCGTATCGGTCGAGTGGAAACTCTAAGTTACTTGAACACTTCGTGTAATGTAATCTATTGCTACAAAACGCCCCGTGGCTTAAAAATTCGTGCCTGACTTGGACTATGGATCTCATGACATCTATTCTTTATTTTCTGGTACGTTAAATGATATCACAGAATAACAAGTGTTCATATCTTTGAAATAACGTTTTGACGAAGTCGTACAAGCCGATATCTTAAATAACAATCTAGAAGCAGAACAAAGTTACTTACTGTGTCACTTCCTACTTTCTTTTGTACGAAAAGGCAGTTTGAAATGACATTATTTGAATGAAAATAAACTTCGTTCACTAATAATAAGTCATATTCTTACATGTTTACAAGACACGGCCTCTGACTTCAGGTTCTACTAACATTTACTAGGCGTTCAAACACTTTATTATCCAACTAATGCACCAATACATAATTCGTAGATACGATTAAAATTATAAAATATTTAAAAGTGCCCCGACATGTTTCGGATCACAGAGGATAAATCATCAGGGAGCCTTGTACAGTACTGGGCTAAAATTACAAGAATGGTTCTATCGTGTCCGTTGATATGGACGTAGTCGGTGATATGGAAGCAGGATCTGGCCCGTTGTGCGTGTGTGTATTTCACTGTATAGGAAGGCACTCAGTGCCTTCATATAGAGTGGAAGTTTGGACCTTGCTCATCGTATCAGGCTATAAAAGGCACAACGTTCTGAGTCGTCCACTTCAAGAAGGCAAAACCAGCCAAGGCAGCTTCATTTTGTATAGCCCGACGCAATTGACAATATCCAAAATTTCAGTCACGACTGTGGGCGTTTATAGTTTTCTTCAAAATTATGATGTGATGGAAAATGTTTATTTCCCGATTTGGAATTAGCAAATGAAAATTGGTTTAAAAATGTTGTCTTATTTTATGACCTCGGAGTCTTGCTGAACCGTGTACTCGCGAAACACAAAGGAATGGATTTTCTGACTCGGCGCGTTATTTATCTGCAGTGAGGCTATGTTATGGTAGTAAAGTTAAATTTAAAGCCAGCTGGCTGACGGCCGATCCCTTTGATTTCCTCTGGCTGTTGAACGTCAAGAGAAGTTTATTCCGTGTTGTTTGCACTGTGCGTCTGGTGCTGCGATATTTAGTGAAAACAACAATTCAAAATAATTCTGTCATTCCGTCTTGTTTTGACTGTATTTGATGCTGTGACATTTAATGAAAAAGGATCAAGAACGAAGAAATCAATAAAGAAACACGAAAGCCAGGAATTAATCCCTGTTTTGGTAGAGGCCTACTGGTTTATGGCAATGTATAATCCGGTAGGCGGTTGCAAAATTTCGGAGGGATATACTGCTTCCTTGCTCAGCTTAGGGTTGTGTTTACAGAAGTTTCGAAGAAACATAACTGCTTCCATCCATAGATGTGAAGAAACGAAGCTGGTGGCGCAGCTTCCTACGTTTGCATGGTTAACTCCTGCCAGACAACAGTGTCACAACTCCAAAGGGGGTGGGGAAAGAATTGAAATTTCAACGTCGTGGAAAAATTAAATTATGAATAAAATTGAGACACTTCTCCTCGTCTATGATTTGAATGTTCTTAAGTGTATTACGTATTTGAAGCTTCGCAGTAATTAATTTCTCCATCATTATGTTCCTTTCTCTTAGATCCAAATAGTCTCTTTATCTATAGATTCTTAGACGCTCTCAGCCTTACGCTTTTCAGCCTGCTGTACTAGCAACGTTGTACAGTATTTCATAACGCAGTTTACGGCATTCATTGTAGTATCTCGTACTTCAATTGAAATGTGGACTGTTGTCAGAACGAAGACTTAAATAGCTCTGTTTCTGTGTACCCTGTGGTGTAGCAAGGTCACACTGACCGTTATGAACGCGAGGAGGTTAGTCTTGGTTAAGACGAAGTAATGGTAGTAATAATAAAAGCTGAGCCCAACATATATCATTAGAAATCCCGCGAGAGGTAGGGAAGTGGAGAGAGCGGCATGCTTTTACTTTTCTTTTGTCTCTCTGAGACATTCTTCACACCCTCGTGGCGCGGGAACTCCTAACCTGCTTCCAAGACCCCGATCTGATCTTCGTAGGACTGAGCATTCCGCTCATCGCAGAATTACTTATGGCGATTTCCTGAACATATTGCTGTTAATAAAGGAGCTTTGTACTTGGGATGTCCAGCGAAAGGATCTGTTCCAAGAGGTCACATGCCCTGACTACAGCTGATTATTATTTTCCTGCTTCTCTTTTGCAGTTCTTATGTAGTGTAATTTAACGGGCCGGGATCGTCTCCTGTCACATCCTTTCCATTTCACAACATATAATGACTCTCTCGGGCACTCTGAGGGGAAAATACAGAGTAAAAGTGAAGAGTGTGTCAAGACGTAACACTCAGGCAGTTAATAGTCCGTGGTACCATGTTCAGAACACTCTTAACGATGTACTTATGTGTGCGAGATATTTTCCGGTATTGTTGGATTTTAATTTACAAATTTCCTTAGAACTTGACATGGAAATATTATTGACGCATTTCCAAAATTGGTACTTGCAACTTCCTGCCAACAAAAATACCAACTGACTCTGCGAATTTTTGAGGTGTAAGAAACTTCGGCGTAAATGAACTGATTGTTTGCAATGGTTCATGCTGATATATTTTCAAAAACGGAAGTTATTGTACAGTTTCATTCGGAAGTGCATGATAAACTGTGCAACAGTAGTATTATTTGTTTCAGCCCTTCAAAACCGCCAGAGTTAACACTAAAATCTCTGTATTATTTTTCTCTACATTGTGTGTTTACGTGTTCATGTGACTCTGCAATTCAATGAAGACTTTTTCTCAGACACCTACAGTGTCTACTGGTTCGTCTTTCTGATGGAAGCACTCTCTGTTCTGTGTGAGGTCCCAACTGCACACAAACACACACACACACACACACACACACCACACAAGTACATATGTATGTGTATACTGTAAACGAGTTTCAGTTTTCAAACGGTTAAGAGATGAAAGACGGAATTGTTCGAAATCCAGAAGTCTATCATGTAAAATTATACGCCATGGAATTCTTATTATTAGATGTTTCTGTTCAGAATTGTACATTGTACGTACAACAGAGCCAGCTTTTCCGTCGGTTCGTCATATCACAGAAAGAGGGAGAGAGAGCGAGTGAAGGAGAGAGAAGCGGTTCTGAATAATTCATCAAACCAAGCCGTAGCACGTGTGGCGGTCCATCGTCCCAGAACGAGACGCTCCGATGAAAAACATAGCGATAAATATTCTCTGGTTTGGCTTTACCAGAAGAAGATGGTTTTCCCTCGCTTTAGAGAATAACATACTGCCCGCACATAGGTCGTACAGTATCAGATTACCGCATTACCTCGATTATAAACTTCTTTCAATTCGTTACACATTTTATGTTGTAATCAAAGCATCGTCATATTTTGCGTTCTTTGAATTACACACACACACACACACACAAATTGAATTGGTAAAGCAAAACTCCCTTTTACTTCTAGTTAAACTTGGAATTGAATGTTTTCTCAGGAATCTTACAACCTATGGTGCTAGACTACCTACGAGGAAAACGGAGGTGGCTCATCTACCTTACTCAATGAACTTCTTTTGCTGCTTGACGAATAAGCGATTTGGTTGAGTATGGTTACCACAGATGGCAGTGATTCCCGAAAGAACTGTCGCGAAGAAGCAGTCAAGAGTCACCTATGATTCGGTCGGCATTTCAGTGTTTGTGATTTTTATTATGACTCTGTTTGTCCATAATACAGACGAACGTATCAATTGTAGCGAGCGACGCGTGGATTGTTTTGTGAATATTATGTTAACTCCTTCATAAGATGGGGTGGCTTCTAGTGGATACCTAAGAATTTATTGGAATTATGTGTAGGCGTCTTGAATATTTGAAGAAATATAAGAGCTGGTTTCTAACTAGTCAGTTTTGTAGCAATGGATATGTGACTGCATGTAATGGACGTTAAGGCCACTGAGATCCACAAAACTCCTAATAATTGATTAAAATACGCGTGATTGAGTGTAGAATAATGCGTCAGAATCTCTATAATCGTAAAACTAAGTTTGGGCTATGTTGTTGAATATTGGTGCAATTAATATAGGTTTCACAAGGGTAAGGCAAACGTAAGATGGCGCAGGTGAAGTTAATATAATTGACGTTGGTAAGATAGGGGATTGTTGCATTAAAATTTGATTGGGCCTGTTGCTTTGCAACCACAACTCTTAGACACTTGTGTTGATGTTAGTACATTTTCATCATTGTCCTCTTACATATATCTTGGCTACATTTGCAGTAAAACCGGGGAAATCCTGTCCCGTTGCCAGTTTATCCATACAAATATCTCGTGGCTTAGTCTGTGATCCAGCCCGGACCTTCGCGGTGAGAAGCCGGCGAAAAGGACTATAATTATTCCGAATTATAATTCATCATTTAGTTCATATCTCACAAATAGCAAACTGTGTCACAACTGAAAAGACAAGCGGTAAAATATGATGTAGGAGACTGTCAGTTTTTATTCTGAGAAACGTACGAAGCACATGAATATGCTTTGTTAAAGAAGTGCAGGGCTTTTAGTGTAGAACCTATTGGTATATATAGTCACCATAGAAATTTAAGTGGTAGGAATATTCAAAGTAATAGGTATTTTTAAGTACTTCTCCGTTATCGTGATGATGACATTGTTGTTGATGATGATGATGATGATCATCATCATCATCACAAAGAGACCAACACTTTTAAACTTTTGAAGATTGTCATACATTTTTAACTGTTAACTAGAAGCGTCATGCTCTCATACAGACAAAAGCAGCGTTGAATGAGGGTACAAAAGCCAGTGCCCTAGATACCAACGGTATTGGGGAGTCTGAACGACGTCAGGTTATTGGGTATCCCGAGTGAACTTTTTTGTAGTCTTTCTTAGTTTCCTAGATGATGATGCGCTGAAGTAGATCGCATCCTCAAACTTCTTTACCTCTTTACCACTCACGATCTTCTCCAGATCCCATTCGGCGTTATAATTTGATGTCAGCATTTGCAAAAGTCTGAATGTAACTTAAGATGCAATGAAACTATTCCATATTTCAAGATAAATGGCCGGTTAGTGTATAAAATAAACATGTCCAGAAGCAGTTCAGGAGACGGACGTAAGTACAAGTGGCTTGTATAATTTCATACAAAGAACCTTTGGTTTAAATTTAAACAGCGAGCATTAATTAATTCTCAAGTGGCCTTGTATTCCTTTTCAGGTTCTGGCCCAGCCCTTTGTGTCGGACTGTTTTATTTAACAAACTACGAAAACACGTAATAAAAAAAATTTGAGTTCTTAAAATATTGGGTTTGTGCGCGTGTGTGTGTGCTTGTTTTTATTCTTACGATATTGGCCTGCTTCGAGGTACAGAACTTTTGAAGTGTGTCTTCAAGCGTGCTTCAAGGTTCTTATATTTATATGCTTATTGCAACAAGTTGGCATGATTTTTCTCAGTTTATTAGACTTTTATATACTTGATTTTGTCGTTTAAATAAAATATGTCCTTCTTTCCGTGAGACTTGCCAGTGGCTAAAATTTCCCCTGAATGGGTTACGGGCCCAGAGTAGGGTAAGTCCAGTGGTAGGATTGGTACCTTTAGCGTCTCGACCGACATGTTTGGGGATGGCATTTCCTCCATTCCTGCTGGAACAGTTATACCGCTGTGACTCGGTCGTCATTTCCTCGTTTGTGAGAACAGGGTATACCACGAGAAAGTGAGGATGACTGTTGGGTAGGATAGGCTATAGTATTACACATCACCACCCCTTATACCCCTAATTACTGGAATACAAGAGAAGCTCGATACAACATGTAAATAGAATGCCTCGAAATAGATTACCCAGGGTAATTAAATACTACTCCCCAACTGGCAGCAGGAATCATGGTATACCTTTGTAGAGACTTCTGGATACGTGAGACCGGAACGGGTCAACAAGTGGCCCAACTCCATGAAAGATATATGATGATATACATGATTGGGAAGATAATTACCTGGGAACACTTTGAATATTATGTGTATAGACAAATGTTTAATATTTCAGTGGGAATTTAATCGCACAAATTGATTTTATATGTTTCTTTACCTATCTTGTTATAAATTTGTAATGCGTGGTCTTCGCCTGTGGAAAGCAACAACTGTATTCCTGAAAAAATGGCCATAGCGAGATAAAATTAAATACATTTATTTAATTTTATTTAATTGTTGGTTGCCCGAACTACCACAACGAGGCGCGAAGTATTCGACGCGGATATGTCAAGGCGAAATAATATAGTTGGATTTTTTTTTGCACCGTGCATTGTGATATAAGTATACAACACAAGCCAACGAAATGCACAATTTTCTAAATTAATGTTTAATTTCTGATGGGTAGAAGAGTGTGTTAGAGGGTCTCGTACACACTCTCCTACCCACCGGACTGCTCACACCGACGTATGTAAACATACCATACTGCATGTACAACTTGTCTTCCCGAGGATGAACCCACGAGTTTCGACACGTGTAGGTGGCATCAGAAATTACATATTAATTTAGAAATTTATGCATTTCGTTGGTTTGTGTTGTATAACGAAATTGGATTTTTTATGCAAACTCCCACTGGGAATGAAGGTAAGCTATGTGTGGAGGAATCTTAAAGTGAAACTTTAGATTCTGCTCTCCAAATCATGTATTAATATGCCAATTATTTTCAGTTATTCACGATACCACGTGACTTTACATAAGGTTACGTGTATAAATAAATAAATAAATAAATAACAAGTTGCTCATTACATAAAAACCTTATGGTTGAACGAAGATAGCAATTATAAACGCGGATAAACACCGCCCCTCTCCCCAGCCACGTCACACTTCATTTTGCCTTTCAAACACTTCCACAGCTGCATATGCTGGGTTAGTTCCATCCCTGTTCGTTGCTTCTGTGGGGCTAGTAGGTGATTTTATGTAACAGTTAAAGGACATGATGCTGTTTACAACGTAATAAATTACATCTCCCTTGGGACAGGTGCTCAGCTTACTAATAAATATTAAATAGACTTTGCACGGAAACAAATGGGCTTTCGTTGCTAACGTGCATACTGCTGGGTATATAAAAAAAACAAGTAGTCAAGGACGAGGTTTTGTACTGAATTGGATAATTTAATTGTTGTGCAGTTTAGATAGATTGTGCAGTTTAAGGAAATCATGATTTCGCAACTTTTGTGCATCTGTTCGTGTGGTTAGTGGCACAGTCTGTGGCTTCATCTTGTGCACATTTGTTATGTCTAAAAGGTGACAATGTCGAAGGTGAATATTGAAATTAGTGGAAGTGGACTTAGGATTAGAATTGAGAATACTGTGTGGTGAGTAATTTAATAATCTCAGTTTTTCTGTCAGTAATACAAGTGATATCAAATAGAGACGGATGATGTAGGAGGGAAATTAAAAAAAAATGATTTAGCCCGAAAGTCTGAAGGTGTGACATCGCTCCTGAGATTAGCCGTCGGCTTGTGTAAAATATTAAAGCGATTTTAGAAACAGTGTCGTAGTGTGTATTGGATTCAAGAAACTCGTTGCTGGGCCAAAAAGTAAGGAATTTGTGAATATCACAATGCTTTTTGGGGCTGCAAATAATCAGGAAATTTGCAACGGCTGTTAAAGCATGAAGAACGATCCCAGAACTTAGGTTATTAAACCATTCAGTTCCGACTACTGACCACGACGAATGGAGTGTAAAGTTTTGAATCCTTAACCCTTATGCTGCTAACGTGGAGAATATGGTGAGCTCCTAATAATGCCAGCAAATGGCAGCTGGGATTTTATTCGGTGTGAAAAGGGTTGAATGCACTACGACTGTACGGTGTACTGATGGCGGTATGTGCACAATTATAGGTCTGTACTGTGTACCGAAATCGGCTTTGAAGGCTTAATATTCAGTCGATCATGTCCGGTACTTTTGTTATTTACACTAAACATTAAAAACTAACAGTTCAAACACAAATATGCGGCAATTGTTCTTTGATCCTTGTAGTAAAATATTTTTATCAAAATTCTATTGCGGAAGAAATTAAGAGCAGAATGAAGTCAGAAAATTCTTGCTATCATTCGGTGCAGAATCTTTTGTCTTCCTGGTTGCTATCTAAAAAATTTAAAGATCAAGATATATAGAACTATAATTTTGCCTGTTGTTTTGTATGGGTGTGAAACTTGGTTGCTGATATTGCAGGAGGAAAGGAAGCTGAGAGTGTTTGAGAACATGGTGTTGAGGAGAATATTTGGGCCTAGGAAGGATGAGGTAAAGGGGGAATGGAGTAGACTGCATAACGTGGAGCTAAATGATTTGTACTCCTCACCCAATATTGTGCGGGTGATAAAATCGAGAAGAATGAGATGGGCTGGGCATGTGGCGCTAATGGGTGAGGAGAGGGGGTGAATAGGGTCTTGGTTGGGAAACCGGAAGGAA
>Ga0123355_10002534_pt1 | contig 25872 bp, 23 predicted proteins | sample TergutEmb28metaG_3_FD_89872 | JGI IMG/M metagenome (GOLD analysis project Ga0123355, IMG submission 89872) | Embiratermes neotenicus P1 segment gut microbial communities from Petit-Saut dam, French Guiana - Emb289 P1 | ecosystem: Host-associated > Arthropoda: Insects > Digestive system > Gut ...
CAATCGTAGGAAGTAGCAAGACAGGTTGCAGTCTAACTCCAATAAGTAAGCAACATGATAAGTTATTTAGATGCTTTAATGATGAATCTGATATTGATATTGCCATTGTTTCAGATAAGCTTTTTCAAACGTTCTGGGATTTATTTAGACATTCATATAGTGAGATAAATAAGTTGCATTATAGGCATATCTCACGAGGAATCTATAGGGGATATATCAATGAATATTATTTGGATTTAATTGATGGCTGCAGAAAAGAATGGAATGAAAAAGCTGCTGTATCGAAAAAACTTTTAAGGAGCAAACTATATATTAGACATAAAATTACATATCGCCTATATCGTAGTTGGGAAGATTTTGAGGAATATCACATTCAATCTATTAATGAAATTAAGAAAGGTGAGGAATAAATGCCACAATTATTTTCGAGAAATATTGAATCGGTTAGAAGCGTTATTAGTCAATTTAACGAAGAAAGGCTGATTATTGATCCTTCCTATCAACGAAGAAAAGTTTGGTTGCCTCCAGATAAGGTAAGACTTATTGAGACCATTTTACTTGACCTCGTTATGCCTGAGGTGTTTTTTTGGCCTGCTGAAACAGAACCAGAAACAGGCAATTCAGTAACTCATATTGTTGATGGGCAGCAACGGATTACTTCAATCGTTGAATTTATTAACAATGGGTTTCCTTTAGCTAATAAACATCTTTTAGACGAAAGCATAAAGACGAGGTGTGGGAATAAAACATTCTCTGAGCTAAATGATAAAGATAAAATAAAAATTTGGGACTATGAAGTATCTATAGTTATAATTAATAGAGATTTTGATAAAAATTCCATAAGGCAGATGTTTTCTAGACTTAATCTTACTAACTATAGCCTTAATGCACAAGAAAAGCTTAATAGTAAAGACAGTGCATTTGGAGATGCCGCAGAGGCTCTATCTGTTCTTGATTTTTGGAAGGAAAGCCGATTATTTAGTCCTGCTGATGTTCGTAGGATGCAGGATATTAGGTATTGTTGTTCGATTTATATATTAGCCAACGAAGGCGTAATTGACCAAACTGGAGATAAGAAAATTAATGATTACTATACAGATTACGCTGATGTATTTGACAACGATAAAGCACTATACGCAAAGATAGAAAATGCCATGGATAAAATTAATAGGATTAGAGATAAATCTACACAAAGTTTTATTTCTAAAAAAGCTCAAATGTATACTTTGTTTTGTATGGCGTTTGATATGAGGGATAAAGAGCTTATTTTATTGTCAGAACATATTGAACGGTTTAAGATTTTTGTTAAAGCATATAATTGTTTTAGAAATGAATATGAAATTGTTTTTTCAAATGAGCAATTGAGAAAAACAAATGAAGAAATCAAAAAATATAAATTGGCTTCTTCCGAAGGAATAAATAAACTTGCAAATCGTATGATACGTCTTGAAATATTATGGAAAATCTGTATTGGTAACAACAATGACGTAATAAGGCTGATGGAAGAGCTAGAAGTTCTATATAGAAAGCAAGCTGAAACCAATAAGATTACTTCTGATGCCTTTGATAGTGAAGATCTAGTAGATATTAATGATACTGAATAGAGGCTGTTTAAAAGGTAGGTATCGCTTTCTTGGTATCAGATTGACATAAACAATTTAGTGTTTTAATAGTAAGATTTAAACTGATTGTTCTCTGACAAACTCTTCCTATATACATCTATAAATTTTTAATTCATCTGCGTAGTTTATTTGTTTTCTTATCAATAAAGGGTAAATTAAAGGATGGAGACTTATCATGAGTATTGGAAAAGCCCTCAAACACATGTTTGAGGGCTTTTCCATCACCGGAGATGAGAGGATTTGAACCTCCGCGCCAGTTACCCGGCCTACATCCTTAGCAGGGACGCCTCTTCAGCCACTTGAGTACATCTCCATATGCCGCTAGGAAGCGGCTAACCTTGAAGATGCGCTGAACACCTCCATGGGTTTTCAATTATACATAACTTGCAACCATACTGCAATAAAAACGAGCAAGCCTATAAGCCGAGTTCTGTCATGGACAGCCATCTATCTTGGCCAACATGCTAACAAACACATGCTATTACGCAGTCTTGAAGCATATACCGTCACCGGCAGGCTCTAGCGACACTACCAAAGCTTGAGCGGGCAGCCCACTGGCCATACAATTTTATTGACGGGCCAAAGCTTTACTTGGTCTTGCACCGGACGGGGTTTACATAGCCTGCCTTGTTGCCAAGGCAGCGGTGCGCTCTTACCGCACCTTTCCACCCTTGCTATGGCCCGATATTAGCCGGCGGCTTGTAGGCCGTTCTCACAAAAGTGAGAAGCCTTTCTATACCTTGGTATAGTAGCGGTTTATCTCTGTTGCACTATCCCTGGAGTCGCCTCCGCCGGGGATTACCCGGCATCCTGCCCTGTGGTGCTCGGACTTTCCTCATGCCGTTATGGCACGCGGCTGCCCAGCTTACTCATTTATTGTTATTCGGGAGCTACTTCTTCTGATGCATCTTCTGTGGCATCAACTTCTGGAGCCTCTTCAGATTCAACGGCTGGCTCTTCTGCGGGCTCTACATCTGCAACCTCTTCATAAACTTCTTCATCGCTGACATCATCTGCGTAGCCGTCATCATCGCCTTCATAGTAATCTTCGTCGTCGTATACTTCATATCCCAGATCCAGATCAGCTTCCCGTTTAGAGAGGTTGATCCTGTGGTTTTCTAGGTCTACATTGGTGATTTTGACTTGGATTACCTGGCCTACTTTAAGCACCTCGTCGGCCTTGGCAATGTGCCTGTTGGCGATTTGTGAGATGTGAACCAGGCCGTCTATGCCATCTTCCAGGGAGACAAATGCTCCAAAGGAGGCTAGGCGTACTACTTGGCCTTCTACTATAGCACCTACTGGATATTTATCAGTTATGCCGTTCCATGGGTCATTGCTTATATCTTTTAGTGAAAGGGATATCTTGTTCTTTTCTTTGTCTACGGCAATTAGGGTCACGGTTACTTTGTCACCTACTTGCAGTATGTCGGTTACCTTGCGTACGCGCTTCCAGGCCATTTCGGAAACGTGGATTAGGCCATCTATGCCGCCGATATCAACGAAGGCGCCAAAGTCTACTATCCGGCTTACTGTGCCGTCAATGCGTTGGCCTATTTCTAGTTTTTCGTACATTTCATCCCTGATCTGCTTGGCTTCTAGGGTGGCAAGCTCCTTGCGGCCTGCTACGTAGCGCCTCTTGTTGCGGTCTATTTCTAGGATGTGGAGTTTCATTTCTTGGCCTTTGAACTGGGTAAGGTCTTCCACAAAGCGGTTGGATACTTGGGATGAGGGAATGAATACCCTGCAGCCGTGAACCATTGCCAGAAGACCGCCTTTTATTACCTCGGTTATCTTGCCTGTGACCACGGCTTTTTCTTCTAGGGCTTCTTCCAGCATCTTAATGTTTTGCTGATTGTCCAGTTTCTTCTTGGATGCCAGTACATTGCCATCGCCATCGTTTACGCGGATAACAAACACATCAAAGGTATCACCGGGCTTGCAAAGCTGGGTGATGTCCGCTGATGGATCATCTGTAAACTCTTGACGGGTAATGATACCGTCCGACTTGTAGCCCAAATCCACCGTCACTTCCGTGGGTGATACTTTGATTACTGTCCCCTTCACAATTTTGCCACTATGTAGGGGCTTTTTGAAGGATTCTTCCAGCATTTCTTCAAATGACTGGTTTGCAGGTTGGGCAGGTGGTTGCGCTTGTGCATCTGAAACTGGCGTTGATTCCGTTATTGGCTCAGATATGGGGGTTGCCATAGCTTCGTCTTTGGTTTCTTCAGGCACAGCATTTGCAAATTCGCTCATAAGTTGAACGGCCTCCTTTGTTAGGGCAGGCGGTGTGGATGCACCGGCTGTAACGCCTATTTTATCACTAGGTTTTAGATACTGCAACTGCAAATCATGGATTGTCGCGATTAATATCGTATTGGGGCATGATTTGCGCGAAATTTCGTAAAGGGCCATGGTGTTGGCACTACCTTTGTCGCCTATTACTATCATTGTGTCGCAGGTTGCGGCCAGCTCTGCCGTTTCTTTTTGGCGGGTGATTGTGGCGTTGCATATTGTGTTGTGGATTTGGATATCCAGGCCTTCGGCTATTAGCGATGTAAGGGCTGAAATTATTTGTTCATAGGAAGTTGCGTCGAAGGTGGTTTGGACTACTAAGGTGTATTTTTCGTTTTGGTTTAGCTGGGGTAGCAGGGTGGCGGCGTCCGTAGCTACAATTACGCTACCATTGATGTCTTTACTGATATGGTTTGTCATGCTTTGAGACCCAGTATTAATATCAGTAATTGTATGTGCCTCCAGGTTGATTCCATGGCTTACTGTGCCTTGCACTTCTGGGTGGGTTGGCTCCCCTAGAACTATTAAGCAGCGGCCATCTTTTACAGCCTGTGCTGCCCGGCGGTGTATAGCTTTTACGCAGGGGCAAGTGCGGTCTATATAGTTTATTTTACGGGCGCGAAGCTCTTCCTCTACTGCAATAGGGATGCCGTGGGAGCGGACTAGCACTGTTTCGTCTGTGATTTCGTCCAGGTTGCTTACTATGGTCATACCCTTTGTGGCTAAGTCGTCTGTTACTGTGCGGTTGTGGATTAGCTGACCAAGGGATACAAGTTTTGTGCCGGGATTCTTGGCTAACTCTTTATATGCGGTATCCACGGCTCTGGCTACCCCTGCGCAAAAGCCCGCTGATTTGGCTACTTTAATTGTCATTTATACCCCCCTGGGTCATTGAAGCATTTGTGTTACCATATGGCCTGTGACGCTAGCATATCGCTTTTGTCAAAAATGAAACAACTAAATGAGGTGGCTGCGCGATTCAAGTCACTGCTGTATCAATGTCGACACACTGTCTACTATCTCTGCCATAACTTCATCTACAAGGTCGGATTTTATCTTGCGGCCTTGGTATTTTTCCATGGAAATAGGGGGGCCGAAGTTTATATGCATCTTGGAAAAGGGACGGTAGTTGCCCCGTATACCAACGGGTACAACAGGGGCATTGGATTTTAGTGCAAATACCGCAACGCCGCCTTTTACATTGTCAAAATCCTGGGTGCGCGTGCCTTGAGAGAATATGCCTAGTGCCTTTTCATCCTTAAGTAGCTGGATTGTATGGCGATATGCGTTTAAATCAGCGGCGCCACGGTCTACGGGGAAGGCCTCAAGCTTCCTTAGTATGGGGCCAAGGAACCAGCCTTCGAAGAGCTCTTTCTTTCCCATATAAAATATTTGGCGCTTGCAAAACATGGCTAGTGCTAAAGCGTCCAGACCATGGATATGGTTGCTGCATATTATTACTGCGCCTTCTTGGGGCACATGTTCCTTGCCGGTTACTTTAAAACGGTAAAGGATGCGTCCAAAAATTATTGCTACCCTTCTGGCGAATCTATAGAACATTGTTTCCTCCTTGCGGTATTTATATGCGCTATGATGCTTGCGGCTACTTCTTCTTGGGACATGTGGCTGGTGTCTATTACTATTGCGTCTTTGGCTACTGCTAAGGGGCCGTGCTTGCGGTTTTTATCCCGCATATCGCGCTCCTTGATTTCATTGCGGATTTGGGCTAGGTCTGCAGGTTGGCCTTTTTCTGTTAGATCCTTGACCCGGCGGGCAGCTCGGGTGTCTACATCTGCGTCCAGGTATATTTTTACCTGGGCCCAGGGCAGTACATTGCTGCCTATGTCTCTGCCGTCCATTATTACTTGGCCGGTAGCGGCCTGGGTTTTTTGGATGCAGTCAAGCTTTTCCCGGACGGGGGCATAGGAGGCTATCTGGGAGGTGGCATCGGATATTGCTTGGGTGCGGATTGCGCCCGATACGTCCTCGCCGTTTAGGAAGACTTGCTGCTTTGAAAGGGATACTTCTATGTTAGGCAAAGTGGTGGCTACAGCGGCTTCGTCCTTTAGGTTTACGCCTTTCGTGATGTTGTATAGGGCTATGGCACGGTACATCGCGCCGGAGTCTATATAGGTCATGCCCAGGGTTTCGGCTACTTTGCGGGCTGTTGTGCTTTTGCCTACGCCGGCTGGGCCGTCTATTGCTACTGCAAAGCCGGTAGGGTAGGGCGGGGCTATAGGTGAGGCAGGAGGAGGATGGGGGGTGCTGTGATGTGTTGGATTATCATGGGGTGGCAAGTATTATCACTCTCTTTCATCTGTTTTCAAGTATGATTACTATACTCCGCTGCTGACAACCCCGCCAAATACCCGGTAGAAAAAGCTATCTGCATATTATATCCCCCGGTAAGGGCGTCTATATCCAACATTTCTCCTGCAAAAAATAGGCCAGGGATATGCTTTGACATAAGGGTTGAGGGATTTACCTCCTTGGTGCTTACGCCTCCCTTTGTAATAACCGCTTCTTTGTAGCCTTGGTTGCCTGTTGGGTGGATTTCTAGGTTTTTTAGCAAGTGGGCCAGGCTTTGCCGCTCGGCACGGGTGATGGTGTGGATTTTTTTATGGGGTGGGATGTTGCTTAGGGTGATTATTGTATCAACCAAACGCTGGGGCAGCAGGCCGTCTAGGGCGTTGCAGAAATCTTTGTTTTTGTGGGTTTCGAAGTCTCTTAGCAGGCGGGTGTCTAGTTGGTCTGGGGTGAGGCCGGGCTTTAGGTCTATTGAAATTGTTGGTTGCGGGTGCTGGCTGTGGGTTGGGATGTGGTCTGTAGTATTGACTGAGGTGCTGGTTAGATTGTGGCCTGGGGCGATATCCTCGGGATGGGCTAGTTTATGGACTGGGTTGCGCCCTGGGGTGCTTGCATCTGTAATGACTGGTAAATATGCGCTAGCACTTAAAACTAGCGGGCCGGTTACACCTGTGGGCGTGAACATCATCTCGCCTAGCTCTTCATACAATACCTTTTTTCCGAGGCGTAGGGTGCATTTTACGTTTTTTAGGCTTAGGCCGGTTAGTGCAGGTATCCATGGCTCTTGAGCTTGTAGTGGCACTAGGGACGGGGAGGTTGGGGTAATGGTGTGGCCTAGTTGCATTGCCCAGGAAAAGCCATCACCTGTTGAGCCTGTAGAGGGGTAAGATAGGCCTCCGGTGGCGATTATTATAGCGCTTGCGGCGAGGGTTGGCTGTGAGGATACTTTGACGATAAACTTGGTGCCAGAACTGCTATCCCATTCAATGCCTTTAACAGCACGGTTTAGCTCCACCTTCACGCCCACAGCCCTAAGATAAGCCTTAAGCGCTTGGTTGATGTCATCGGCTTTGTCTGATACAGGAAAAACCCGGTTGCCGCGTTCGGTTTTAAGGGGCACGTTTCGGCCCTCGAAAAATGCCATCAATGCCGGGCTATCCATAGCATGGAATGCGCTGTGCAAAAACCGTGGATTAGATATCACATTGGACATCAAGCCGGGGATGTCTGTGTTGTTGGTCAGGTTGCAGCGGCCCTTACCTGTTATATGCAGCTTCTTACCAAGTTTTTCGTTTTTCTCCAGCAGGGTGACAGATGCTCCTTGGGCGGCTGCTGTGCCTGCGGCCATCATACCTGCAGGACCACCGCCTATTACAATTATGTGGCTCATAGGGCAGCATCTACTCCAGTCTTTAGCGAGCGGTTCATTATTTTTGACTCAAACTGGTTTTTATGCAGATTCCTATTTATATAATCGTACAGGGCCTGTATCATTTGCTCTGCCTCTTCCACTGCGGCATCAAACAACTCTAAAAAACTTTCATCCCGTGTGTTGTCCGCATCCCATGGTGCACACCACGATGTCTTTTCAATATTAAGATAATCCACACCATCCGACACCGACTGTGTATGGATGAGGGATGAAATTATCCTAGACCTCACAGTCATAGCCTCAACACGGCCAAGCCAGCGCTTACGCCTTCCGGTTTTGGACTCCAGCAAGCCTGTATTGCGGGCCATCTGACCCATTGCCCGGTACACGTCCCAGGGGTGGATATCCGCGTAATATACATCCCGCATTGCCGAGGCCATTGCCGCCGCGGCCGCCCTTTTGTGAATCTCGTCAGGGGTTATTAGCTTGGCTTGGTCTAGGTCAGAGGGCTGCATGTGGCACATGTGGTGTAGCATGAGAATATCAATTGCTGCCTCAAAATGGCGGTGGCGGGTGGATTCCTCAAGCCCTGAGCCTTGAGGGGCGCTGGTTTGTGCATATACATAGGAATGTGCATTGACATCCATAGCATAATGGGCCAGAAACCCAGCGGTATATGCAAATACAATTTTCCGCTGAGAAGGGCTTTTGGCTTCTTTTATTGTACTAGCCATATGCATGAAGAACCGGCCCAAATCTTGGTTATGCATTTGGGTTCCTATTCCTCTTATGCGCTTGGTGATAAAGCCGTTGATGTAATAGAAAAATATATCCGGGCCCTGAGTGCCAAGGTTGAAAATATTGCCCATAGTCGCGAGATAGCCGCGGATTTCCGAGCTTAAGGATTTAATTGCAGATTGTCCACCCAAATAGTGGGTTATTAGTGCTGGCATATGGGTTTCCCCTTAATGTGATTTATGCCAGTTTATCTTGATATTGGGAAATATTCAAGGTTTGGGGTTTGTGTCTGGGTTATTATTTTGCGTAGGCAGCCAATGCGGCTAGCTTCTTCATCTCCTCCAGCTCATACATTGCGATAACCTCTATGAACTTACTGGAATTGCCCGTTGCCTCATAGTCGTCAAAGCAGGCATAGTAAACGGTTATTTTGATGTTTCTACCAGTTTATATTGGCATAAAAAAATATACAATGTTAAACCGGTTGCAAAGAAATGTTGTATATAGCAAATTATAGTAAAGCTACACGTTTACATGTGCCACCTTCGTGAGGTAAAATCATTAAAAATAATCAACAAAAAGAAGGCCCATTGGGCCATAGGAGGCAATCATGACCAAAGGAAAAATAACCGGCTTGGCCCACATAGGCATCTTTGTAAAGGATATGGATGTATCCATTGACTACTACAAGCGCCTGGGCTTTACCCTGGACAATGAAGCCAAAACCACCATCCGCCTGGCCTTTTTAAGCGCAGGAACCTGCCTGATAGAGCTGGTGGAAAAAACCGATATACCTAAGCGGGAAGCCGGCACAATAGACCATCTTGCTGTAGCGGTAGATGACATTGAAGCCGCGGTGGCCAATGCAAAGGCAAACGGCATTGATATTGATGCCACGCAGATAAGTGCAATGCCATTGCTTGGCGGTATTAAGAATGTGTTCTTTGAAGGGCCTGATGGGGAGCGATTGGAGTTTTTTGAGTATTGTGGGTGATTGTGAGTATTGCGTAGGTGAATGGAGATTATGACAGATACTGTGAAAACAGCGTTGGCGGCCTATACTCAACACATTTCGTCTGTGGATGGGGTTAAGGAGATATATCTGTTCGGCTCACATGCATATGGCAACCCACATGCCGAAAGTGACATTGATTTGATGGTTGTTGTGGATAATAGCCAAGATCCATTAAGTGCCAATATGCGCATAAATAGGGCATTGGTTGGCAAGCGGTTCTTCCCATTAGACATTTTGGTCAACAGAGCATCCGTGTTTGAGGAAGCCGCAGAGGTGCTAACACTTCAGCATCGTATAAAGAGTGAAGGGGTTTTGCTTTATTCTGCCGACTAATACGTGGCTGACATGGGGGCATGACTTAGAGATGCTACGGAGTGAGTGTGCCAAACATGACGCTAGCTTCAATGCGTCTAGGCTGATAAATCACTGCATATTTCTTTCTGCTTTTATTGGCTGGCGCACGGTATCCTGATTTTACTATGTCTGTAGATGCAAATAACGCTACGCATGGGATAAATAGTGCAAGGCGTGTATATGACTTTGTGTCTGATAAATTGGGTGAGGGACGGGTGTTTTTTCCTATGTAGGCTGGCACTGTATTGGCTGTGATCAGTGCTGATATCATAAATGATCTTTCATTGAGAAACGAGAGCAGTGCGCATTATCATCCGCTGCTCTCGTTGTTTTTTTGTTTTATCTGTGCTGTCCAGCTCTTTTTAGCGTGTATCCAAGATGCTAAGCCTGCACGCGATCTACTACCTTTGCTAGGATTGCAGTTGGCAGCCTTACTGCTGACGAATTGTCCCATCTTGATACAACTACCTCCATCAAATCAGCTCCTCGTATTCGGAATAGCTTATTGTGTATCCGAGATATCCGTTGTGTCAATTGATGGTGACAGGAATAATATAAGCCCCCCTCAGAGAAGATATCAGAGGGGGACGATGTGTCAACATGCATATAGCATAATTATTTATGGTGTATTACAGCTCAATTCGCAAGTTTACTATCTTTTGCCGAGAGCCTCGTACACCTTAATCATGCACCTGGTGGCGCTGCTGAAACGGTTAACGTAGTTGCATAGGGTGCAAGTGAACCATACGTTACTGCTAGCGAATACGTTCCCTCAGTTAGGGGTGTCCCTGGCGCAATATTTGTTGTGAAGGCGGTGACAGTTCTTGTGTTGCCGCCGATGGTGTTTACGGTCACAATTAACATGCTGTTATTGAAAACTTCGCCTTCAATAATAGATGCTTGACTCACCGAAGCTATGCTGGTTGCTGTATTTGGATCAGGTCCCAGGCTTACCGTAATGGTAACCGTAGAGCCTGGAGCTATCATGCCAGCACCAGGGCTTTGATTAATTACATAACCAGCTGACACAGTAGCATTGTGAACTTCATTTACAATTACAGTAAAATTACGCGGCGGAGCTGAAAGGTAAGGTTCTACAACAGCACGTGCCTGATTAACCACGTTTGTAAGCTGTACATTCGCCGCAGCCTGAACAGTAATCGTAAACTCCCTTGTACCATCTCCAGAATTATTTCGTGCCCGCATTGTAAAGGTATATGATCTTGGGGTAGTCCCTGCTGTTGGTGTGCCAGAAACCTCGCCTGTGTTAGGATTAAATGAAGTAATCCATGGTGGCCAACTGCCAGCAATAACATCCCAAGTAATAGGCCCTGCACCTGTAGCAGTAAACTGATGAGCAAATGGCACTCCAACAGTGGCAGTCATAGCGCCGGCTGGTGGGATTGCAACAACAGGCGCATTCCCCGACACCCATACAGCATACAGCGTACGACTACTATCAACGGTTACGAGTGCTTCATTTTGATGTTGTACGGTGCCAAACGGAGTGGTCGCCCATCCCATAAACGTGAAGCCCTGTCTTGTAAACGTGTTTACGCGCAAGTGCTGTGCAACATTCCGCGTGAAGTTTTGCGCTGCCATAGTCCCTGTTCCGCCATTAGCATCAAACGTAACAGTATATCCAGGCGTCCAAACAGCATACAAAGTACGGTTGGCGGCTATAGAAATACGATGCCCATCGTTATATTGCGCACTACCGGTTGGCGTACTCCTCCATCCGGCAAAAGTATGCCCTGTGCGCGTAAAGGTATTGGCGCGCAAATCCTGCCAAACATTGCGCTGGAAGACTTGAGGAGCCATAGTCCCTGTACCGCCATTGGCATTGAAGGTAACAGAATACCCCTGTCCCCAAACGGCATACATAGTACGGTTGGCATTTATGGTAACCCGCTGACCATCTGTATACTGTGCGGTTGTGCCTGTGGGGCCCGTCCGCCAGCCAAGGAATACATGTCCTGCCCTGGTGAAGGTATTGGTACGCAAGTCTTGTGCGGTATTGCGCTGGAAGGTCTGAGCCTGCATTGTGCCCGTGCCGCCATTGGCGTTGAAAGTCACGGTAAACTGCTGTGCACTTGCCACATCATTCATAAACAGATAAGAAACCCCGCCTGGGAACTGACCTATCCCTATAAATCTGTGCTCTGGTGACAAAATATAATTGCGATGTCCGGCGGAGTTCATCCAGCTATTTACAAGGGCCTGGGCAGCAGTTGTGCCACTGCTATGCCAGTTGCCGCCGTTCCAGCGCAGGGTTGCGCCAAAGGCCGCGGCTACATTGGCCGATGCGCCATGGGCAGCGGTTGCTGTGGTGGCATATGGGCCAAAGTTATGGCCTTCGGTGTAAAGACCCCGTAAATCGTTATGCTGCTGGGCAAAGAACCTGGCGGCCATCATCAATGGCTCGTCAAGCTGCACTTGAACTAGGTTGCGGCTTGCCCGTTCGATGTTTATCAGCCTTATTACTTCCAGTTCCATGGCTGTTGCGCCGCCTGCGGCTCTGTAGCTGGCAATCCAGTTGTCTCTTTCTGCTGTGGTAAGCCGCCTGTTGGGCAGCGGCGAAGGTGTTGGCGTCACCGCCCCGATAGTAATGGACAAGGCCCTGGAATTGCTGCCGAAGACATTTTGCGCTATCACGGTAAAGTTAAACGTCCCGTTAGTGGTTGGCGTGCCGGTGATTGCCCCTGTGGTTATATTGAGGCTAAGCCCCGGCGGCAATGTCCCGCTTGCGATACCCCAGGTAACAGTCCCGGCCACGGTAGCATGAAGGCTTTGATTGAATGGCTGCCCGACTGTACCGGCAGTAAAACCGGTTGTGATTATCGAGGGCGCAGTGCCAGCCCCGATATTGGCTAAAACCCGATCCAAAAGCTCTGGAGGAGGCGCTATAACCGCAACTCGGTTAACGCTGTCCCAGTCCGCTGTCCCGCCGATAGCTTCCGTAATTGCACGCAAGGGAATAAGCACCCGGCCGCCAACATTTTTCTGTGGCACTTCGGGTGTTACTACCCTTCCGTTCACTGTAAACGTGGGTTGGCCAATAGGTATAACAATCCTGGTCTGGCCGTCAAATAATGTTGCGGTGTTATTGGGGCCATCCCATGTAGGCTCGAAGCCCATAAGAGTAAAGACTCCCCGGACGGGTACGTGAATAACCCCACCCTGGTGGATAGGTTGCGTACCCTCGAATTGGACATAATGCCCCGCCACCCTAATCCTTGGTGCTGATGTGGACGCGGCTTGTACATTGGTAAAGCCTATGGCGCCGATAACAATTGCAGCAGCCATAAATACGGCTGTCAACTTTTTCAGCCAGCCGCCAGTTGTGTGCTTGTTTTGCACTGAAAACCCTCCTTTGTTGCGAACAAATCGCTAACGTATAACTTAGTTTGCGAAAACCTTTGCAATTATATTTCAGTATTCCCAAAACTATAAAAACCATAGCACAACAGGCATATATTAGCAACTCTAGTGAGTGAAGAAGAAAAGGCTATTTCTAGCCGCTGGCATAAGTAACCCTATGCTAGCAACATCCGGTCACTAAGCATCTCTTCCCCGCTAGCCTGCTCGAACATCTTAAGCAAATCAGGCACAGTAAGGGCTTCTTTAGCTTCCCCGGCAAGGTCTAGAATGATTTGCCCGTCATGCATCATGATTATGCGGTTGCCGCTTTTTAGCGCGTCCCGCATGTTGTGTGTAACCATCAATGTTGTAAGCTGATTTTCGTGTACTAGTTTATCTGTAAGCTCCAACACAATTTTCGCCGTTTTAGGATCCAGTGCGGCGGTGTGCTCGTCCAGAAGCAGTAGCTTTGGCTTTTGCAAAGTGGCCATCAACAACGTAAGGGCCTGCCGCTGCCCGCCAGACAGGGTTCCTACCTTAACCGCAAGTCTGTCCTCCAGCCCAAGCCCTAAGGTTGTAAGGGTTTCTTTGTAAAGCCCACGCTCCCTGCTGCTGATGCCCCAGCGCAGGCTGCGACGCTTGCATCTTCTTAATGCAATGGCCAAGTTTTCTTCAATGGTCATACCTGGGGCCGTACCCATACGTGGATCCTGAAAAACGCGGCCTATAAGCTGGGCTCTGGTGTGTTCCTTATCTCTGGTTACGTCATGTTCGTCTATGGAAATGCTGCCTTGTTCCAGTGGAAATGCCCCCGCAATGGCGTTAAGTAAGGTAGATTTCCCGGCGCCGTTGCCGCCGATTATCGTCACAAAGTCGCTTTCATTGAGCTGGAGGTTTATGCCGTTCAGAGCCACTTTTTCTGTGGCGCTGCCTTTGTCAAAGATTTTTCTGATGCCTTCACAATTTAGCATTGGCTCGCCCCCATAACTTTTTTGAAAGATTAATATTCAATTTCTCCCGGAAAAGAGGCACAGATAGCGCCGTAGCCAGCATAAGAGCCGAGAATAGTCGGAAATCGTTGGGGTTGATACCGATGCTAAGCACGAAGGCGATGATTATCCTGTACAAAATAGAGCCAAGCACCACCGCCATAAATACCCGGTGGTTGTTCTTGTCTCTAAAGATGACCTCACCAATAATAACCGAAGCCAGCCCAATAACAATTGCGCCAATGCCCATGCCGATATCCGCAAAGCCTTGGAATTGGAACACCAAGGCCCCAGAAAGGGCAATGCAGCCGTTGGATAACACAAGCCCCAGCACCTTCATGCGGTTGGTGTTTACACCTTGGGCTTTGGCCATGACCTCATTGTCACCGGTGGCCCGGACTACATAGCCTAGCTCTGTATTAAAAAACAGACGCAGCACTACTATTACTATAACAACCACAATAAGCCCAAGTACAATGGCGGCAACAAGCCTTGCCGGGATGCCCGTCAGTTCTATTAAGGCATTGATAGGGGGGATGTTGGCTGTGCGGGTAATAAGGGTGTCAGCCCCTCGGGGCAAAGGAATATTGGGAGTACCCATTACACGCAGGTTAATAGAATACAGCCCCGTCATGGCAAGTATTCCAGAAAGCAATGGCGGGATTTTTAGCACCGTATGCAAAAACCCCGTCACGCAGCCAGCCAGCATCCCGGCCCCGATGGCGATTAGTGTGCCAAGTAAGGGATCCATTCCGCTGGTAATAAGCCGGGCTGCCATACCTGCCCCTAGGGTAAAACTACCCTCAGCGGTAAGGTCGGCATAGTTAAGTATGCGAAAGGCCACAAACACACCAATAGCCATTACGCCCCAAATCAGGCCCAAGCCCAGTGCGTTTGCTGCGATATTTATGCTCATTCTCTAACAATCTCCCCGGCAGCGTCCAGAATTGCCTGTGGGATGGTGATGTCCAAGCGCTGGGCTGAGGCCGTGTTAATGACCAAAGTCCCGGCTTCCTGCTGCCACTGGATTGGCATGGTCGCCGGCTCTGCTTCCCCCCGTAGGATTTGCACGGCCATGTCTGCTGTCTGGCGGCCAAGGAGATAGTAATCTATACCTTCTGTGGCAAGTGCCCCGGCCCGCACACCTCCAACTTCACCAGCAACTACAGGGATACCGGCTTCATCTGCCGCCATTATTACTGTAGGGTAGGCCCCTGCTACCGTGTTACAGGTTGGAAGATACAGCACGTCTACACGGCCCACAAGTGACTGGATTACATCTGCAATATCAGCCATGCTGGGTACATTGCCAGTTATAGTTTCAAGGCCTAAAGCCGCCGCGGCGTCACGGGCCATTTGCCCTTGGATTACAGAGTTTATTTCGCCGGAATTATATAGAAGACCCACGGTCTGCACCCCAGGCAAAAGCCGTGTAATAAGCTCTATCTGCATGGCAACCGGGGTAAGGTCTGAAACCCCGGTAACATTGCGGCCTGGGCGTTGGGTAGACTCAACCAGCTCTGCTGTAACTGGGTCGGTTACTGCTGTAATCACCACAGGGATAGGGTTGTCCTCTGTAGCGCGGGCTACTGCCTGAGAAGCCCCTGTGGCTATGCTGAGGATTAAGTCAGGCCCCTGAGACACCAGGTATTCTGCCATTTGGGTGGCGATAGACATATCCATCTGGGCGTTGCGCACAATAAAGGTAACGTTTTCGCCTTCTTCGTAGCCCAGCTCCGCCAGACGGCCAACAAAACCTTCCCGGGCAGCATCTAGAGCCGGATGGTCAAATAGCTGCAAAATGCCTATAAGATAGGTATCATCGTCCTGGGATGTGCCACATCCGGCGAGTAGAAAAAATGCACTTGCACACATTAATGCGCACAGTAAAATTGAAATTCGTTTTTTCATGGAAGGCCTCCTTGTGCTTTTCTCGTTAGATTACAGTAAAATGGCGATAAATGCAAAAAAAGTGCAAAAGGCTTTGCAGGGGGCCCCGCATGAGCAGGGCGGTGTTGCTTTTCAACCCAGGCTTCGGCTTATGTCGGTCAGCCTCGAGCGGGGGAAAATGCCATTTTTCGCGGGTTGTCACCCGCAAAAATGGCGTTTTCCCAGCCTCCGAGTCTACCCGACGCCTACGCAAAAGGGTTGAAAAGCAACACCCCCCTGCTCATGCGGGCCACCCTCGGCTTGCCGGGTAAAAGATTTAGTTTGTTTAAAACCGCAAGCTTGACGAAGGCCATTAAATGACAGTTGTTGCTTTTAAAAACCCTGTGATTATAGGGGCTGGAGCGCTTTTGTCAAAAATGAAATCGTACGCCAAGCTCAAGTACTGCATCCATATGTAAACCGTAGCCCCACATGTAAGATCAATCACAAGCGGTTTTTCTCTAGTCTAGCAAGCGGCAGCAAAGCGCGGGCGGGGCGGAGTCTGTTTCCGCGTCTTGCGGAGGCATTGAGTAGACTCAGGCGCTAGGGAAAACGCCGTTTATGCGTGTGATAACACGCAAGAAACGGCATTTTCCCAAGCCTGAGGCTGCTCAATATAAGCCGTAGCTTAGCGGAAACAGACTCCGCCCCGCCCGCGCGGTTGGGTTACGCATTAGTCTACACCCCACCCGCTGCAACAAGGTCATCGCAATACATACAGCGGTACATACCAGGGCTACCATGCAATCCAGAATCTTTCACTAGTAAAAATGTATGAGCAACTTGCTCTATAGACGTTACGCAGCGGGGGTTCTTGCACTTAAGCACGTTGGTTACCTTTTGGGGCAGGCTTAGGCGCTGTTTGTCTACTATTTTGTTGTCCTTGATATAGTTCACTGTTGCGGTATGGTCTATCAGGCCTATTATAGCCAGATCCAAGTCCGTTACATTTTCCAGTTTGATAATGTCCTTGCGGCCATGCTTTTTGCTTATGGCATTCATGATTAGGGCCACAGTGTCGCCGCGGCCGCCCAGGCCTAGGTATTCTAGTACTTTCATGCCAAATCCGGCCTTTATGTGGTCTATTACTACTCCGTTGGCTATGCCTTCTATTGTCATACCGATACCCCCAAAAGTGCCATGATAAGCGCCATTCTTATATGCATGCCGTTCTTTGCTTGCTGGAAATACATTGCGCGTGGGTCTGTGTCTACTTCAGCGGCGATTTCGTTATCTCTGGGTAGTGGGTGCAGGATCATTAGGTTTTCTTTGGCGGTTGCTAGTTTTCTTGCGTCTAGGATGTACCGGTCTTTTAGTTTTACGTAGTCTTCTTCGTTGAAGAAGCGCTCTTTTTGGACTCGTGTCATGTATAGTACGTCCAGCTCGGGCATTGCCTCGTCTAGGTTTTGGGTTTCTGTGTAGTTGGCGGATTTTAGCTCTTCTCTCACATATTCCGGGACTTTAAGTTCCTCTGGTGAGATCAGGATAAAGCGGATGCCTTGGTAGCGCAGCAAGGCTGCAATCAGGGAATGGACTGTGCGGCCAAATTTTAAGTCGCCGCACATGCCTATTGTGAAATTGCTTAGGCTGCCTTTTTTCAATTTAATGGTCAGCAGGTCTGTTAGGGTTTGGGTGGGGTGTTGGTGTCCTCCATCCCCTGCGTTGATTACTGGGATGCTGGAGTTTTGGGCTGCTACAGTTACGGCCCCTTCTTTGTTGTGGCGCATTACGGCGATGTCGGCATAGCATCCTATGGTGCGGATGGTGTCGGCTATGGTTTCCCCTTTGGATACGGAGCTTGAGCCAGGCTCTGAAAAGCCAATGACTTGGCCCCCTAGCCGCAGCATTGCCGCTTCGAAGGAGAATCTAGTGCGGGTGCTGGGCTCATAAAACAGGGTGGCTAGTAGGTAGCCCTTGCAGGCCTCGGCGTAGTCGCGGGGGGCGTTGATTATCCGCTCGGCTTCTTGGAAAAGTTGGTCTGTTTCCTCTACTGTAAAGTCTAGTGGATTGATTAGGCTTTTGCCTTTTAGGCTCATGAAAATCCCTCCTTGTTGTGGATTTGCGCATTGCATAAAAAAATCCCCTTCGAGAAAAAGGGGATTAATAGCTTATAAATTGAAATAGAAATAGGGGGCAAGGATTGTGTCGTCCCACGAGATTGCGTGCTTGCTAAGTTTTGTCATCCCTATCACCACTTCAACATAATAATTGTCTATGAAATTCTGACCTAAGTTGGTGGGGTTGTCAAGTGGAATCTCTGGTTTGAGTAAATGGACAGCTTTATTTTTGACACTGAGGACAAATATAAGACGACGTGCTGCCGGTCTTAATCTGCTCAATTGTCATACCGCAGGCCGGGCAGGGTTTATTCTCCCGATATCCTACACAAAAGTGCTCCTCGGTATATCCGCCTTCCTTGCCATAGAAATCCTTCTCATACTTGAAAGCCCCTTTATCCCGGGAAAAGCCCAACACCTCCTGGATACTGTTATATAGCCGGGTGATATCATCCTTGGTCATATCAGATATTTTCCGCTGGGGATGCAGGCCTGCCTTGAACAAGATATCATGCATGTACATATTGCCTATACCACCCACGTTTTTCTGATTCATGAGAAAGGCCTTGACTTGGGTTTTCTTGCCGGTCAGCAGGGCAGTGAAATACTCCAAGGTAAATTTTTCATCGAATGGATCCATTGCTATACCCTTTGTACTGGGCTCGTTATCCATTTCATACTGGGACACTAGTAAAAATTTGCCAAACCACCAAAACCTGGCGGTATAGCCGCTGCCGTCCGCAAATAGCAGCTTGATTTGGTATTTCTCCGGCAGAGTGGATTCGTCCTCGAAGTAGATAATATCCCCGCCCATCCCCACAGATAAAAGGATGTGCTCGCCGTTGTCTAGGCTGGTGATTATCCATTTGCCTTTGTGATATATGCCGGTTATTGTTGCGCCGGTTGTGCGCTTACGGAAGTCGGTTTCTGGGATGTTGGCGCATTTTTCTTGCAGCAAAGTTACTTCCTTGATGGTTTTGCCCTTTAGAGCTTGGTGCATTTGGGTGGATAGCTTTGTGATTTCGGGTAGTTCTGCCATTGTTTGCTCCTCTTTTCTTTATGTTTATTCATTGGTTCTATGCTCACTGTCCTTTGTTCTTATCGGAACAAAAATATCCTGCTGATATTTACCCAGCTTTGCTGCAATATCCCAAGGCAGGATTTCTTCTATCATCTCCACCCGCTGCAGCGTGCCGGCTTCGTCTGCGTCCAGCAGGTAATCTTCGCTGTTGGTAATCCAGTCCTTTAGCATGATGATGCGGTCATCCATATCTTCAAAATAGGCGCTGGTTATGGCATATAGGCCGCCAGGAAAGATTTCTTCCACGTATGGGGTTTGGTTTTCGTAATCCTCTGGGATTTGAATAAACATCAGCCAGTCATAGTTCCCCTCTTTGCGAAAGAAGCAGTTTCGCAGCCCTGCAGCCGGGATAAATCCATATAGGGCAAAAAGGTTTTGCATCTTCTCACCGGTAAGCTCCTCTATCTTGCCGGACTTAAGCCGCGATGTAAGCATCCGCACCGCCGGAAGCCGGATAACACGCACATCATGCAGCCGAAGAGACTCGCGGCTAACTTCCGAAAGCCTCTGAAATGAAACAGCCTCACCTGGGTCAACAGCGCTTTTGTCTGAAATTCGCTCAAATGAAACAGGCCCGCCGGGGTTAACCGCTGCGAGCCGTTTTTCTGTTTCTTCATATAACAAAGGAATAGCGGAGATTTTCTTAATCCCACTTTTTAGCATCTTGCTAAGAAAGTCGTCAACCAGCCGCCGCAGCTCTGATAGGGCGGTGATTTCAACCTCAAGGGATTCAAGTTTGTTTACAAAAGCTTGGATAAGGGCGGAAGTGCTTTCGCTTTCAAATATAGCTGCCATGTCCTTAAGGGGGATTTGCAGCTTGCGTAGCACAACAATCTGACGCAGGCGCTCTAAGGCTGTAGCATCGTAGTATCTCTGGGCTTTGTTATCGGGATGGTGGCTCCAAATCAGGCCTTTTTCCTCGTAGTAGCGAAGGGTGCGGCTGGATAAATTGTAGGTTTCTACTACTTCGTTTATGCGAACTAGTCCGGTAGATTGAGCCAGATCGCTGGCCTGTGCCGTTTTGCTAAACTGTATCAGCTCATTTGATGACGTCTGTATCATACAATCACCTCGCATGAGCATTGTATACGTTGACGCTGCGTCAATGTCAATAGCGGTTTAAACTGAGAGCACTTTCACTGGCTATAATCAGTGACACTGCAATTCCCTTTCAAGTAATTGTTGATAATACCCCATATCCTCCATAGCCAGCCCGCCAAATACAAATGCACTGCAATGACATTTATTGTACTCGTTGCTATCCATTTCAAACGCAAACCCGCCTGAGCAGCGGGGATTACACTGTCCGCACTGCCATCCGCCGTCGCGGATTACATTTTGGATTTTATCCGGCATTTCCGCAACTATTGATATATATTGGCTTATATTTTGGAGGTTAAGCTTTGCGGATAAGTTATCTTGATCAACATTGAGGCTCATCAGTACCTTTTTATTTTTAAGGCCGGTATAAGTAATTCTCCAGTCGTTTCGCATAAAGCTACGCATTGCAATAGTTGGTTTTGTGCGCCCCGCAACGGCGTTGTGCAGTGATTCGGCGCTTTCCCGTTGTGCTGTGTCAAGCACATGCAGGATAGAATCAACGGTCAGCTTTGGCTCTTTGACGGTCTCATTTTCCAAAATCCCGGGATGCATCATGTAGAAATAGTTGGTTTTTAGGGTGTTGCGTTCGCCTTTGCTTAGCTCAAACGTTGCCTCTGCCATTGATTTCAATGCGGCGGTTAGGTATCGGTTATCTGTAAATGAAACCTCCAGGGTTTCGCCTGCTTTTGGGGCTTTGCCAAAATCGCTGATTTCAAACCCGTATCCTCTCAGTTTATCAAGCAGCAACGGTAGCCCGGTAATTTTTAGCCACTTTGCGTCTGCTGCCAGAGCACCGCCATCGATGGCCAAGGACATATCAGGCATAATATTTGACTTTGCCCCTATGATGTATAAAAGATTTGGTATACGTAAAAAGCTATTGTGGCTGTTTGTATAGTCCGAGCTTTTTTCGTCTTGCTCCTTAATGTCAATAAGGGCCATGTTAAAGCCGGCAGGGTTGCTTGCTATGTCATCATAAAGCTGCCGCATCAGTGATAATAAGGCATTGTACCCGTCTGCGAACTCTTCGTTGCTTAAGCCGTGCAGGAACTGGTCGTGTATGCGGATGGAATCGGGCTCGTTTACTAGGTTTTTGAGATAATTTATCGCAATGGTTTGTACATAATATTTTCTTTCCATTTTAATTTAACCTCCTTTTAGCTTTCCAGCCACAGCGCCCATGTTTCCATGTACACATAGCCTTGTTCTTCTTCTAGCTGGTCATAGTAAATTTCTGCGCCAAAGCTCCCGTGCTTCAGTCCCTTTTTATTTTGCCACATGCGCATATAATTAAACACTTTGTAAAGGGCTGTGGACACTAAAGTTTCAAAGTCTTCAGCCTCAAACCTGCAAACAATGTATTCGGCAGCAGGCAGTGTCCAGGTTTTGAAGTTTTCGCTTGTTGTTTCCGGGTCAGTTTCCGCGCCGGCAAAATAGGGGAAACAACCCTCAGGGGCATTGCCATGATATCCTACGCCAATCCTCCGGCCCGGGATTATACCGGGGATTTTGCTCAAGCTTTCATGGAAGTTCCTCCAAATCTCGCCTGGCTCGTCTATCCCTGTGGCTTCGCCGTGAGGGAAAATCCCATCAATGGCGACATAGCCATCCACACCTATAAAAGTTATAGGTGCATCCAAGGTCACCCGGTTTATTTCCAGTACCAGCCCATCGCTAATAAGAGGCACGCCTATATCAATCATTGTGTAATTAAGCAGCAAGTCCGGCTTTTCGAAATTATTAAGCCTTACATCGCTTTCCCTGTACTCTGTTGGTGTCATGGAGTAGGCCTCTTTAAAAGCTTTTGTAAACACCTCATGACTGCCGAATCCGTGCCCAAGCGCTATGTCCAGGATGCGTGCTGATGTATTCCTTAGAGCGTCACAGGCCCTGGCAAGACGGCGCATTTTAATGTATTCTCTGACAGGCTTTTTTACTAACCGTGAAAATAGCCGCTGATAATAAAAAACCGACAGTGCGGCGGCATCGGCCAGTTCCTCAATAGGGATTTCTTCGCATATGCGGTTTTCTACCATTTCTAATGTTTTCTGTATTGCTTCCCATGCGTGCATTTTATCTCCTCCTATTCACTGATAATGGGCAGTGCCGGAAAACCTTTGTCGGTATCATCAAAACTGGATTTTCGCACTATTCCCTTCGTATTGGTGGGCAGTATATCCCTTAAAACACTGGCTGTCTTGTCCATGTCTGCCCTTTTTCTAAGAACCGTTCTTAGAAATTTGACGCCACCCCGCAATAATTGTATAATACCGCCTTGTCACAATATTCATGGAAATTAGTTTCCAAGGAGGCATTTTTATGCACAAACTGATAAAGGAACTTGAGCAAGAGCAGCTTAAAGAAACTGTTCCTTCCTTTAACATCGGCGACACAGTACGTGTGCACGCCAAAATTGTTGAAGGCCAAAAAGAAAGAATCCAGGTTTTTGAAGGCGTAGTGCTTAAGCGCCAACATGGCGGCCTTCGCGAAACCTTTACCGTAAGGCGTCTTTCCTACGGTGTTGGGGTAGAAAAAACATGGCCCCTTCATTCCCCAAGAGTAGACAGGGTAGAAGTAGTACGCCGCGGTGTTGTGCGCCGTGCGAAGCTGTTCTATCTCCGCGACCGTATCGGTAAAGCCGCTAAAGTTAAAGAAGCCATCTACACCAAAGCCAAAAAAGCTGAGTAGTGATTTCTGATGTTTAAAAACCGCATCCAAAACCCTGTTGTCAGAGGCCTTGTAGAATGGATACTTGCTATAGGGCTTGCTTTGTTATTGTTTTTTGTACTGCGCATGTTTTTGTTTAGGGTTGCCCATGTGTCTGGGGCGTCTATGTCCCCAACCCTATCAGATGGCGACAGGGTAATCCTTAACCGGGCTGCCGTAGTGTTTGGCGAACCTCGGGTTGGCGATATAATTGCATTTCCCTATCCAGGAGACCCGTCTGAGTACCATATCAAGCGGGTTATTGGTGTTTCGGGGGATGTGGTGGATTTTGCCAATGGTGGCTTTGTGGTTAACGGCGAGCCTTTGGGCGATGACTTTTCCCATGAGACTGTGTGGTCTATGGGAAATGTGGGTTTTCCTCTTACTGTGGAGGAGGGCCGGGTTTTTGTGCTGGGGGATAACCGCAACGGTAGCAAAGATAGCCGGTATTCTACGGTAGGGACGATTTCCAACCAGGAGATTATTGGGCGGGTGTTGGTGAGGATATGGCCCTTTAGCGATTTTGGGCAGGTTGAGTAACTACACGTTAGTGGGAGTGGGCCACCCCCTGTCATGCTAATTTGTGCATGTGTAATGGTAAGATGTTAGCTGTGAAGGAAGGCTCATTCGCAACGTCTGGCGCACAGCGAGGGGAATGTAACGCAATATGCAAATTCAGTGGTATCCGGGTCATATGACCAAAACCAAACGTATGCTAAAGGCCCAACTGGGCCTTGTTGACGTTGTAATAGAGATGCTGGATGCCAGACTGCCATTAAGCAGCAAAAACCCGGATATAGACGAGTTGGCGGTAAATAAACAGCGTTTGCTGGTTCTTAATAAAGCAGACTTGGCCGATAAGGCCGTAACAGCCCAGTGGGAGGCGTATTTTCGTCGGCTGGGCTTTTTTACGTTGGCACTGGACTCTACTCAGCGCACCGCCGTCAAGCCCCTGGCCGAGCGGGTCAAGGAAATTATGCAGCCTAAGACAGACCGTCAAAAAGAACGGGGCCGTGTGTCTGCCCCTATCCGCGCAATGGTTGTGGGTATACCCAATGTAGGCAAGTCTACGTTTATCAACCAGCTTGCAGGCCGGGCCAGTGCTGCCACTGCCGATAGGCCTGGAGTTACCCGTGGGCGGCAATGGATACGCGTAAGGGATTTACAGGCCCGAGGCGGGGCAGAGGCTGCGGATTTTGATTTGATGGACACCCCAGGGGTGCTGTGGCCTAAGTTTGAAGACCAGCAAGTGGGGATAAAGCTGGCTGTATCCGGCGCGGTAAATGATCTTATTCTGGATAGGATTATCTTGGCCGAACATCTGATTGAAATCATGCTGGCTGTTAGCCCGGTGGCTATCGTGGCCCGCTATAAAATAGGCACGGACACAGGCGGAGCCGCGAAATTGCCCAGGCAAATCCTAGAAGAAATTGGGGCAGCCCGAGGTTTCAAGATGAAGGGCGGCATTATTGATTTAGAGCGGGCGGCCATTACTATCCTTGATGAATATAGGGCTGGGAAGCTGGGACGGATTACTCTGGAGAAACCGGAGTAACTGTAACCAGGTTATGCGAATCTAAAAAGTCACATCGGCAACCGCGTGGAGAACCGGCGGTTTTAAGCCGCTTTCCGCGATGCGTTGGCGACGATGACTTTCAGGGGATTAATATTACATAATAACGCAAATCAATGAGAAACAAAGGTGTTGATTAAGATTTCAGCTTCAATAAGAGAAATAGCAGAATATGCTGGTGTATCGGTTTCCACTGTTTCCAGGGTAATAAATGGGATGGACAGGGTAAGCGGGGAAACCCGTGAAAAAGTGACCAAGGCCCTGGAGTTTCTGGACTACAAACCCAACGAAATGGCTCGGGTATTGCGCGGCAAGCGAAGTAATACCATAGGCATTGTTGTCAGTGATATTTCCAACAACTTCTTTGCCAAGTTTATTAAGGGTGCTGAAAACGCCGCAATGGCAGAGGGCTACAATATACTTGTGTGCAACACCGACAGCGACTATGTAAAAGAACGTGAGTGCATTGCCTTACTACTGTCCAAGCAGGTGTCGGGCATTGTTTTGGCCTCAGTAGATTTTGAGTCTGGCCCTGTATGCTCGACTGTTCCGGGGGGCCGAAAAGAAGATGTCCCCTTTGTGTACATTGACAACCTGCCTGGGCATTTGCAGGAATACAACTCTGTGTCTATTGATAACGCACTGGCTTCCCGGCAACTTACCCAGTATCTTATATCCTGCGGGCATAAAGATATCGCCATCTTGGCAGGGGCGGTAATGGAAAGTACAGGGCGGGATCGGCTTTGCGGCTGGAAGGAAGCCATGGCAGAAAGCGGTCTAGAGGCGCAAGACAACTGGGCTATTCCTGGGGCATTTACCCTAGAATCAGGCATATGCTGCATGGAACAGCTTCTTGCGAAAAAAAACAAGCCCACCGCTGTTATTGCCGCCAACAACACTATTGCTTATGGCGCAATGCTGGCCCTGCGGCAAAGTGGCTATGATGTGCCAGGGGATATTTCCCTTGCGGCCTTTGATGTAGACGATGAAACCCGGCTTATATCCCCAAAGATAACCACCATGAACCAACCTGTCCAAAACTTTGGACGGGAGGCCATAGATATCTGCCTGGGTTTGATGTGTGATGATGAAAGTAATGAACATAAGCGCAGTCAACAGATTATTTTACCTCATGACTTTATTGAAGGAGAGTCTGTGGGGGAGTGGTTAAGGTCCGCAAGGTCAGGGCGGTAAGCCCTACAACCCAAGCTCCGGCTTATGTCAAGCAGCCTCAGGCTTGGGAAAATGCCATTTTTCACGGGTTAGGCAAATTAATTCGAAATCAGCCCCGCCTGTCGCCGAAAACCCGTAGAAGCGTTCGGGATTTTCGGCTCGGGCGTGACTGTTTCTCATTGAATTTGCCGACCCGC
>Ga0123355_10002535_pt1 | contig 25871 bp, 22 predicted proteins | sample TergutEmb28metaG_3_FD_89872 | JGI IMG/M metagenome (GOLD analysis project Ga0123355, IMG submission 89872) | Embiratermes neotenicus P1 segment gut microbial communities from Petit-Saut dam, French Guiana - Emb289 P1 | ecosystem: Host-associated > Arthropoda: Insects > Digestive system > Gut ...
AGCTTTGGAATAGCCTTGTCGCATGTTGTCGGGGTGTATGCTGACTGCGCCGATTTCCTATGTGTCAGACAAATCATCAGATATAAATCTCGCGGCTAAAGACAGAATTTTTTCGTCTTCAATATAAGCGCATAATTTTGCATCGTCCGGTTGTATCTCGAGATTTTCGTTTACATTAATTCCAAAATACATGCTGTATTGATCTTTTGAAAAAATGTCGATATCAAATACTTCAAAATATTCTCTCAGTATCTCAAAATCATTCGGCATTTCAATCCATCGCACATTGTTGGACGGGTGCAGCTTTAGTTTATCGATGCTGTCTATCTTGCAGAAAAATGATGCTTCGCTCATTTTGCTACCCTTTTACGATAACAGTAATTTTCCCGGCAATGTCGGGGTAGAATTTCACGCTAAGCTCGTATGTGCCGTGGCTTTTGATGTTGTCGGCGCTGATTTTACGTTTGTCGATGACAATTCCATGTTCGCTCTCGAGCACAGCGGCGACTTCTTTTGTAGTAACTGCGCCGTATAGTCTGCCGTCGCTGCCTGCCGGTTTTTCGATGATTACTTGCAGTTCCTCAAGTCGCTTGCATAAGTCACGAGCGACCTGTTTTTCCGCTTCGATGTGGAATGCTTTGGCTTGCGCTTGAGCTTCGAGTTGCGCGACAGACTGCGAATCGGCTTCTTTTGCTAGTCCCTTCGGGAATAAGAAATTGCGGGCGTAGCCGTCGGATACGTTGATGACGTCGCCTTTTTTGCCTTGGGCTTTGATGTCTTTGAGTAGGATTACTTTCATGATGTGATATCCTTTCGGGGATGAATTATGCAGATGTTTGCTCCATGTATTCGTCGATAGCAACCTTGAGCATAACCAGCGCATCGGCGAGAGTCTGTCCCTCCAGTTGAGCAGCAGCAGCGGCGTAACTTCCGCCGCCATTGATTTTCTCGAGGATGAGCTGGACATTTATTGTGCCGTTCGATCGTGCGGAAATGCGGATGCTATCGTCAATTTGGCACATGGCGAATGAAGCCGCCACGCCCTCGACGGTGAGCAGCATATCCGCTGCTTTGGCGGCAGCGACGCGGTCGGCGGCAGTATTATCCGTGCGGTCGTTGAGACTGATAGCGATGTTGCTGCGATAGATAATAACGTTGGATTCGAACTTTGCCACACGAGCCAAGTCCTCCAGTTCAACCGAGAAGAACAAGTCCTGTACACTGGTCGGGTCTGCTCCCTCGGCACGGAGATATTGCGACGCACCGAAAGTCTTGGTTCCCGTGTTCTGCGTGAATTTCTTGGTGTCCAGTACAATTCCCGCGAGGATGAGTTCGGCTTGAGCCTTTGATAGGCTGCCGCCGGGCAGAGCCTGCTCAAGAATCTCGCAGACAAGCTCGCACGTGGACGAAGCCGATGGTTCAATGTATGTGACCACAGGAGCAGGGTCGTGCTCCTTGGTTTTACGGTGATGGTCGATGTAGACGGTAGTTGCGACATTTGCCGCAATATCCGCCGATTCAAACTCGGCAGGATTATTGACATCTACGATAATCAGCAGCGTATCTGGCTGAATTTTGTCTTGCGCAGTGGCTGCATCAATGAAAACATGCTCGTAACCTGGCATTTTTCGCGCATACTCGAGCGGCTTAGCGATTGCCGAGTCACGCGAATTTACGACGATGTTCACGTCCAGTCCGCAGTACACCGCTAACTTCGCCATGCCTACGCTTGCACCGAAGCTGTCGAAATCGGCGTTGCGATGCCCCATGATGATGACGTTGCTGGACTTGGACATGAGCGCGGTCAGTTCATTTGCAATGATTCGTGCGCGGACTTTAGTGCGTTTTTGCACGCTGCGGGTGACTCCGCCGTATATTTCCGTACCGCTTTCCAGCTTGACTACTGCCTGATCTCCTCCGCGCTGGAGCGCCATGTCCAGCGACGAGGCAGAACCTGCTGCCCTCTCGATGAGATTGCCGGGTAGATTGCATGTGCCGACAGAAATTGTGACGGGCAGGTCGTCCGCTCCGATTTTGATTCCACGAATTTGGTCGAGAATGCTCCACTTATCCGCCATAAAGGTGTCCAGATGCTTTGCAGCAAAGAAAAAGATGTACTTATCGCGCTCGTATTCTTCTATAATGCCATCTACCGAAGCAGCCCATTCGCGCAGCAATCCATCCGCAGCACCCGAAGCAGCGCGGTAACTTCCGTGTGCGCTTTGGGTGTGTTGGTCGAAATTATCCAGCACCACATACGCCACCAATGTGGTTTCGTCGGACATAAGTTTATTAAGAGCATCCTCATTGCTTTTGTCGATACAAACGGCGATGTAGTGTGTCGTACCATGTCCGGAAAGGCGATATGTGCGCACACAAAATCGCTTTCCCGAGATGATGCAATTAACCCCGTCACTGTTTTGGACGGGTTCGCTCAATTCCTCGACACTCAATTTACAATATGAAGATAAATTTTTGCCAATGACGTCTTCGCCTTCAAGAAGACCTGACCAGATTCTGTTTTTCCATATAATTTCGCCGTCCCCTGTGCAAACTACCAACGGGACATTGAGGCGGGTGAGAAAATCTACTGTGACGTTGGCTATAGGCGGAGCAGTAGAGCCGCTGAAGCCGGCTTCGGCTTTACGTTGGCGAACAATTCTCGAAATGAGATAGGTGAGAGTGACCAAACACAAATACACCGCCAGCACGACATACCCCAATTGGAATGTCAGAGCATCGCGGCTCATCAAAAACATATACAATCCAATGCACAAGAAACCATACAAAGTGATATATGTTGCGGTTGATGCAAAAAGTTTTCTGATTTTTGTGAAAGCAGAAGAGTTCATGATTATCCCTTTATAGCTGTAGTTGTGTAGCCTAAATTCCCGGCGGTTTGAATCCGCGTTTCATCATCGCACGAATAATTTCGCCGAATGCACCCATGTATGCGACCATCATTATCATTATGGAAATGATATTCCACATGCCGCTCAACAAAGCGATGACGGCTAGAAATGGAAAAAGAATCAAAATCACAGTGCTGCGTCGCCCTGTTAGGGGATTTACAGCGGTAAGTCGCTTTATTCCGAGCAGGAAAAAGCCCGGCAAGTACATCAAAATAATTGTTAGGCATATCATTGATGCTGCCCGCGCCGTTGGGTGGTTGGGGGTCATGCCGATTAGCATGTTATAGAAAAATGTAAAGAAGAAAATTCCTACGGCAATAGGCTTGTAAGTCAATTGCTTTTCCACACGAAAAGTCTTATTCGTGAATTTTTCGTGCAATAACAGAATTATATATGCTACTATGTTGAAGAATACAATTATAAACGCAGGGAGCATAGGCAGCATGGGAACTAGAACACTATTCACATACTCGACGGGGTTGTATAGTCCGGAAACTCTGACAAACTCCGCCCCACTCGGCATTGTTGAATATATCTCAGCGATATTTTCAGCTGCAGTTACGAAAGCAGCATGAACTGATGATGTGAATAAAGTCCAATTGGCGCTATTAGGCATCCCATATTGCAGCACAAACAGCAACATCAACACTATGCTTGTCAAAGCGACAAGCGTAACAGAAATAAATAAAGTCGCTCTGACACGAGGTATCTGCTGTAAATTAGGCTCTTTTTCAATCCGAGACGATTTAGTCGTAACATTTTTTTCTTTCATTCTATTATGATACCATATTTCTGCCATTTTGTAAAGGTAAAAAGCTCAATAATTTGTTTCAGATTCACACTTGAAAAAAATATTTTAAGATAAAACGATATTCTTATTGACAACCAGCATATAAATGTGGTAGAATATATAAAATTACTTACGGAGGTATAATTTCATTATGAAATTCTCTAAACGGATATTTACTGTTCTTATGGCTTTGTTGTTGCTTATAGGTTCAGTATCACTTATGTTCATTTTTACCGGGTGCGATCGTGGTCCTGAAAATGGTCCTCCTGCCGACATGGACGTTTATTTCCTTGTAAATGGCGCGGACGATTCGTTCGTACTCGTGGACGATTTTGACGTAAATACACGCTCCATCGCTATTCCGGAAAATCAAGATCCAAACGACGTTGTTAATGCTGCAGTTATTCGCAGAAATGCACTTATCGAAGATCAAATTGGTGCCCGTATTCACATGAGAACTAGAACACATGCTCATAATGTGCCTGGTGGTATGTTGGATTATTTGACACCGCTGTTTGCGAATGGTATTTCTGATTACCATGTAATAAGCGGACATCAGTTTTTTTCTATCACTAAAATATTTGAAGCCGGTGAGGGTCTCTTCGTAAATTTTAATGGTCTAACATCGGAAGAAAGCGCACTACAGTTAGAACAGCCTTGGTGGGATGATCAACGTATTGGCGCTCTTGAATTCAACGGAGCATCGTGGTTTATTACAGGTCATATCTCTCAATCGTGGATTGCCGGAGTGTATGTTTCAATCGTTAATCGCAGAATTTGGGAAGAGCATGCTAATGTTATTGCTGGTCATACGGGCGGTATTTCTAACATTTACGATATAGTTCGTGAAGGTTTGTGGACTTTGGACTTATGGACTACTCTCGCCTCTAGCACTGGCGGAATTTTTTCTGGTGCAGGAGCACGTGCCGTGCGTGGCGACACTGTAGCATACCTAAGTCATGTCGAATCAGGTTCTTGGGGCGGATTTGCTATGTCTGTCGGAGCAGGTATTCCATATACAATCATGGAAGGTAACTTGCCGCGAATTGGACTTCAAGATCCGCGTGCAAATGCGATTGCCGAGCGAATCAATGAGCTTTATTTCGTTTCTGCGGGTGCATATATAAGCAGTGACGCGAGTCCTGGAAATATGTTTGACGTTTTTAGAGAAGGCAATTCTCTCATGATGATAAGCATGCTTCAAAATGTTGAAGTGCATCTTGTTGAAGAAGGTTTTGAGGATGGCGTATTCATTGTTCCGGTTCCAAAATTTAATTCTGCACAAGCAAATTATTATTCAGTAGTTCACGATCTAGTGGCATTGTTTTCGATACCAGTTATTCATTTTGGAGATATACGTGCTCTCACTAGTGTTCTTGAACTCATGGCAGAACTTTCTTACAGATATGTTTATCCCGCATATTACACAACGACTCTTAAGCGTTTGATTATTGGCGGAGAACATGACGATCTAACTGATATGCTTCAAATTGCTCGTCGAGGTATTCAAACTTGTTTTAATACAATCTGGGCTGCACGGCTTTCTCCTGCACCTATTTTCGTTCTCAGAGCCGGTCAGCAAAGTTTCCCGTCACATATTCGCACTAATATCAATGGCTGGAATTTGCAAATAAACTCTTTGTTGGTAGACCTTCAAAGTGCTGTTGATCAAACCAACATTAATATGGCTCGCGCTAGACAAGAGCTTAACGCTAGATAGCTCGTTCGCCAATATCTTATTTAGAATCAAAATATAAAACCCCCTGTATTCAGGGGGTTTTACCCTCGTAGTGCTCAAACTACAAACATGGAGATTTATATGAATATACCTAAGCGAATAATATCGCTTACATTAGCATTAATAATGACTCTTAGTGTTGGGATTTTCCTTTCTGCGTGCAGAGATAGAGATCCAAACGGGGAGTATGAAGCTTTAGACGATTTCGGCGGATTAGAGATTCGCTTTCTTGTTAACAGGGGTGGCGGCTATTTCAGTCTTGACGGCGATATGGATGTCCACACTCGTTCTATTGCACTGAGCGAAACAGCCGACCCTGATGGAATCGTTAATACAGCAATTGAGCAAAGAAATCGTCGCATTGAACATGAACTTAACGTACGAATTGTACTTGCAAATACAGTAGGAATGCAGGGTCTTGTGGCTTATTTGATGCCGCAACTTGCCAATGGAATCAATGATTATGAAGTTATTTCGGGATTTCAACAGTTTTCCTTGATGAAAATTTTAAACGACGGCGCAGAACATTTTGTTGATTTTAATTCTCTCACTACAAGTGAAGATGTGGATAGACCCGAGAATATGATTGATATGGACTCTCCATGGTGGGACAGCCAGAGATTTGAAACTCTCTCTCACGATGGTGTAGCTTTTTTTGTCACGGGGCATTTATCACAAGCATGGGTTTCGAGCATGTACGTGTCCTTTGTTAATGCTCGCTTGTGGGAGGAAAATAGCAACTGGATTTATGCTGCTGCCGGAAGCTCTGATATTTACGAAGTCGTTAACAGAGGAATGTGGCATCTGGATTTATGGATAGAGTTGTCACGAGGGATTCACGCGGCTAACGGTCGTAATAATGCGGTCGGATTTACTGCATTTCATCCAACTCAGGGCGGAGCTAATCTCACAGGACCGGCACTCGCTGCCGGCTCCGGAGTTCGATACGTCACATACACAGAAGATGGTCGTCCCAATATGACTTTTGGAACGCCGCATTCCCGTGAGTTTGCCGAATCTCTTTACCAACTTTTCTTTCATTCAAACGCATATCTTGCATCATGGAGAGATGGCGAGTATCGCCCGCTTGATATGTTTGTAGAAGGAAACGCACTCATAACAGTGCATATGCTGCATCTTGCCGGGACTCATCTTGCTGATATGGAGGATGATTTCTACATTCTGCCGTTGCCTATGCTGAATCGTACGCAAGATAGACACCATACTATGCTGCACGATAATGTAGACCAGTATTCTATTCCTGCATTAGCTCGCCAGCACGCTCGTGCTATCACATTCACACTGGAGCGTATGGCTTACTTGTCGTACACCAATATTTTTGCGGCATATCATCAAGAACTCCTCGGCGGAATCTTCACCGAAGAATCGGATTTTGAACGCGTTATGGAAATGCTTGACTACATTCGCAGCGGCGAGACGGCTTGTCTTGCTATGCTATGGAGCGGAAGACTGCATAACCTATCACACATTTTCAGAGGCAATATTAGCGCTGACTTTTGGGAAACTGTACTTGCCGGTAGAGCGCTATGGGAGCGTAACCTCAATGAACTTTTGCGTGAACTTGACGAAGCAGCTGCCAGCGTAAAACCGCCTGCTCCGCCTGAGTCGGGTTCTCCTGCCGAAACTGAGCCCGAGGCAGACACAACAAGCGAAACTGATTAAAATTTACACCCCCTGATTAATTCAGGGGGTGTTTCCTAGAATGCGATATATCTGTAAGTAGTACCCGCACGATTGAGGTTATAACTGGCTCGTGTAACAACATTAAACCCTGTCGTATGCGTAGTGATTAGTGTAGCATTGTTCGATCTGAGACCCTCCGGTCCGGATAAGAAAAATTCATCTCTGTTGTTCAAATCAATATGTCCTTGCGTTGAAAAGGGGAAAATGATGCCACCTATCCAGGCTCTTCCGACGTCTATTGCTTGAAAAGCTGCACCATTCCCTACATATGTGCCAGTAAGCGTAGTGCGTCCTGCAATGGGATTGCTTTGCAATTCGGCTATTGCTGCATTGGCTTGATTAGCAGAATTCTGCGCACTCTGAGCAACCGAAGAAACAGAGTTCAATTGCGCAGTCGTGGCAAGTCCCGCAATGCTATTTTGCAAATTACTAATGGCGACATTGATACTCTCAATTAAATTTGATGCTGTTTGAGAGCGTTCATATGCACTTTGAGCGAGCGCGATAACGTCGGCAAAATCCTCGTTTATCGGAAAATCTGCCAAAGCCGCTTGCAATGCAGCGATTGCACTTGCTGTAGCGGCGGCATTCGCGGTATTAGCTGAAACTGTCGTTGCGAGCGCATTGAATTCGTCGCGACTGGGAACGTCCGCTAATGCAGTTTCTACTGTGGCGGCAATCTCAGAAGCGACTTGCTTAGCTGATTCAACAGCAGTTTGAGCAGCCTTAATTTGATCAGCAATAACGCTGAGCTCAACATCACTCGGCAAGGAAGCCAGAAGCTCATGAAATGCTTGTGTCAAGGTTTCTGCTGTCTCGGCAGCAGAAAATGCGCTATCTTCGGCATTTTCTGCCGCCAATTTTGCTGCCTCCATCATAGCAAGAATCTGTGCAATTTCACTTGGAGTGGGAACGCTATTTGTACTCATTGGCATGAGCGTGGGCAGCACTTTGACTTTTCCCACGAGAGAGATTAGGACTTTTTCGTCGCGCAATCCGGATACAACATAGTCGAATTCGCCTGATTTCATCATTAATTCATCAGGCACAGGCACGCTACATTCATTGTCGAGCAGCAGTGTGATCGGTTCACCTCCCGCAATTGGGAAGAACGACACACGTCGAAAAAGATTATCCCAACCCTTGTCGAATTGAAAGCACAAGTGAGAAACTCCCGCACTTCCAACTGTTCCGACCACGGCAACAGTCGGACTTATTATGTGATTTGATACTTTTATTAACATTTTACCTCATTTATTTCCGTACATAACTTCGATTATAGTATAGCGTACTTGGACATAAAAAACAGTAGCAAAAAGTATGAATTTCACAATAATAGATGAGCCTTACTCGAAAGAGCCTCTTGCATTTGTCGTGCTTTTGTGGTAATATTATACGTGATATGAAAAAGATAAAAATGAGAAAATACAAAATGCTGATATTAGCGATTATCGCAGCGGTTATACTCTTGAGCGCGCTTTGGCTATGGTGGCAAACATCTAGTCTTACAACCCGTGAAGTTCAAATTCAAGCCATAAATCTTCCTTTGGTTTTCGATGGATTAAGGATTGTGCATATAAGCGATTTGCACAATAGTCGGCATGGGCGTGAGCAGCGAAGACTTATTGAACGTGTGCGAGAAGCTGAACCCGACATCATTGTGATTACTGGTGATATGAAAAATCGCAATGGTCCATGGAATTACACCATGTATTTTATTGATGCGGCTGTAGAAATTGCCCCAGTATATTTTGTGACTGGAAATCACGAAGAAGCATCGCGTTATCGTGGTGCATTTCTGCATGATTTACGTGAAGCCGGAGTGGTAATACTAAATGATGAATATATTCGATATGAGCGTAATGGGCAAACATTACCGATTTTCGGAGTTCGCGACCGAGATATTCGACACATGACTCCCGATTCATGGCCGACATTCCAAGGCGAGTTCTCCATATTACTCGCACATCGCCCGCATTATTTCCGCACCTATGCCGATAGGGGCTTTTCGCTTGTGTTTACGGGGCATGCTCATGGCGGACAAGTTCGAATCCCGTTTATTGGAGGGTTGTTTGCACCCGGACAGAGCTTATTTCCCCCTCTCACACAAGGTCCGTATCATCGCGATGGTAGCACCATGATTGTCAGTCGCGGTCTCGGAGGACGTTTGCCTGCACCGCGAGTCTTTAACCGCCCGGAAGTCGTCGTTGCGGTGCTGAATGCAGTATAAATTACACACAAGAAAGGCTACCTTACTTGAACAAATACAAATTTTTAGCCAAAAATACTATTATTCTAGCTGCGAGCAGATTCGGAACAAAAATAGTAGTGTATTTGCTAATGCCTATATATACGCGCTATTTGACGACTGCAGAATTTGGCACAGCGAATCTTATAACTCAAATCAGTAGCTTGCTATTTGCGCTGGTTTCTATGGAGATAGCAGAATCCGTATTTCGATTTTCGTTTGACAAAGAAGGCGATAGAGCGGAAGTTTTTTCGATAGGATTGTACTTTACGCTTATTGGGAGTGCAATAATAGCAATACTAGCTCCATTATTTTATTTAAGCGGATTTGCATTTTTTCGAGAGAATATGTGGCTGATTGTGTCGCTTGTAGCAACTACAGCTTTGATAATTCTTTTGAATCAGCATTTGCGTGCCAAGGGTCGATTTACACTCTTTGCTATTAAAGGGATTGTTAATACCTTGCTTGTAATTGTGTTCAATCTAACTTTTCTAATTTTATTGGATATGGGAATGCTGGGCTTTGTATTGTCCGTCATTATTGGCAATTGTATTACCATTGTATTTGTTGTCATTGTGGACAAAACATGGCGTGACATATTGCCGCCAAGTAAAATAAATAATTCTACAGTCAAAGCGATGTTAAAGTATAGCACACCCCTGGTGCCGACATTGGCATTTTGGTGGGTTGCGAATTCATCTGGAATGTTTTTGATTCGTTATTTTGTAGGTGATGATGTAACAGGTCTGTATACTGCCGCACTTAAAATACCAACTTTGCTCACGATAACTTGCAATACTTTTTTTCAAGCATGGGGTGTTTCTTCGTTTGCCGAAGAAACAGAAGAGAAGCGAAGTGCATTTTTCAGTCGTATTTTTGGCTATTTTCAAGCCGTGTTATTCCTCGCTGCGGTTGGAATGGTCATGATGTCGCGAACTATAGTAAACTTCATGTTCGACAGTAGCTTCCATGAAGCATGGCGCTTCACTCCACTTCTTATCATATCTTCCATATTTTTTTGTCTAAGTGTTTTCAAATCCAGCGTATTTATGGTGAAGAAAAACTCAATTGCACCGTTTCTCACTGCCTTTGCGGGTGCGGTAATAAATATCATACTCAATTTAATTTTGATTCCTGAGGAATTTTTGGGTATCACTATGGTTGGGCTAGGCGGATATGGCGCGGCGATTTCTGCAATTGTCAGCTTTATTGTGATCTATATTCTTCGCTCGATTCAAGCTAAAAACTTCTTGAAATATAATCAACATAGAGCGAAAGTTGCCATTGGTGCAATTATTATAATTGCACAAGCAGCAATGACCCTGTACTCTCCTCCATGGAGGCTTGCGGGTCACTTTGCGGCGATAGTGCTGATTTTACTCTTGAATGCTTCTGCTATTATTGAGGGAGTAAAATACGTGCTAGAAAAAAGACCACGTAAAAAGCGTGGTACAGACGTGAATTGATGAAAAACTTCATGAGATTACAATATATGACGCCGTCGATGAAAAGTAGTGTAAAATCGACGGCGAAATTTTTATGACGAACCATGGTGCAATATGGTATTCTAAGCATAACAATGTAAAGGATACATAAAACATGGAACTTAAAAAAGATTTTTACGAGAAAATTCGAAATGTCAGCAAGAAAAATCGCAAGATAGATGCCCTCGAGGAGGAGCTTGCTGTTCTTCGTGCCAAAGAGCAATATTTCGAGCGACGCAATGAGCATCAAGTCATTCATGCAATCCCTGTTGATCGTATTTGTCCAAGTCTCATCCATCTTCGTCGTGATTATTGTGACAACGAAATTATGCGCCTTGCTGATAGCATTCGGCAGCATGGATTAATTGTACCCATTACTGTGCGGCGTGTGAGCGAAAATTCCTCTTCAATAGGTGGGATTTATACACTAGTATCGGGTCAACGACGTCTCAAAGCTCTCAAGCTGCTCGGTGAAGCGACCATTCCATGTCTGATTGTAGACACCGACTCACCGGGAGCGGGCTTCATGTCCATAATTGAAAATTATCATCGTGTCGGATTGAATTTTTTCGAGGAGGCGTATTCCATAGCCGAGTTCATCTCCAACACAGGGATCGAAATCGAAAATGTGGCGCTCAAGTTGTCGGTCAGTCGCCAGTACATTGCGGACAAGCTGAATTTGATGAAGTTTTCGCCTGTTGAAAAAGAGCTAATTGTGCGCAATAATCTCACCGAAACGCACGCGCGCGCACTTTTGCGTGTCGAAGACGAGGACGAGCGTGCCCACTGTCTTCGATTTATGATTGAGCGCAAAATGAGTCCCAATGCCGCAGAAGAATTCATCGAAAGTTGCTTCGAGCGTCCGCGCGGCACGCTCAAAGGTATGGACGGGACTCGCCGTAAATTGATAATCAAAGACATTCGCTTGTTCTACAACTCAGTCGACCGTGCAGTGGAAATGATTCAGCGTGCGGGAATTCCCGCCATTGTGCGCAAACTGGAGAAATCCGACGAATATGAGCTAACCATCGCCATTCCGCGGACTCACGCAGTCGGTATGAACGCCGTCGAGAGCCTCGAACAATGGCAAAAAGTCGTCGAGCAAGATGCACCGGCGTAAAACATAGCACCCCGTAAATGTTACGGGGTGCTGTTTATTTTCTTTATCTTTTTTTCAAGCAAAAATAATTCAAATATCTCCTTAAAAATATCCAAATTTATATCGTGAAAATAGAATGAATGATAAGAACAACTTTCATAATATTCGCCCTCAAAGTTGTAAGGTATTTTGAATCTGCACTTGTGGTTATCACCAGCCTTGGGATCACTGCCACCCCATCCGCAACGACCGCAAGTGCTTTTACCGAAAACACCCGGGATTTTTTTCGCTAATGACGACACCTTTTCGGGATGCGATTCAAATATATTACGAAACATAACTCTTGCATATGCTTTATTGCGTAATGATTTATTTATATCTTCACCTACAAGAATAAAATTTTTTGAACCCTTTTTGTAATTAAAGCAATACTGCTCAATCCCTGCAAGTGTATAGCCATACTTGGGCGCTTCATCATAAAGCCAATATTGTATTTCCTGCGCCTCCTTACTTGAAATGTCCATTTTCGCAAGGAATAAGGGAGGATGGTTTTGCTCTGTGGGGTCTTCTACTCGCCTATGTGATAAATTCGTAAATATAGCACATCCCCACCCTATGCCCGGTGTTTGAGCCTTGGCGAAATAATGCCATGTTTTCAATGCGTCGGGGTGGTCAGGAAAGGTTACGATAAATGTTTCTGCCTTAGACTTGTATCCCTCAATAATCAACCCAAGATTTTTCATCCTGTCTATTATAGCGGGTACTTTTTTATTGAAAGCGCGCTTAAAACCCAATTTTTCAATCAATAACTCGTCACCGGATATGACACTATTGCTGCCAATCGCACTAAAAAACCATAAAATTCGGTCATAAGGACCTGCGTCCGGATCGCTTATGTTGTTCGGCGCGCCATAGCCCCATTCAAGCGGGTTAGTTTCGACATCTTCATAGACATTAATAAGTAGTTGTTGTAGCGTCCTAAATGCTGCGATAAACTCAGAATTAGAAAGCTCACCGAGATATTGTTTATCAATCTTGCAATCATCGGGAATGAGAAAAATTCTTCCTCTGCGCTTCTCTGCGGATTGCCTTATTCCTTCTGCTAAATGAGTCATATTATTTTTCTCCTCCTATATCCTTAACAGGTCTCCACAATGTATAACCAAATCCATCGTCCATAATTTCATAAACAGGCGCAGAATCATTATCCTCAAGTCCATGCGTCTTTATATCGTAATTGTGAAACGCACCCCATGCACTTGCGATTAAACTGCCATGCTGATCTGCCGGACAGGATAGTGCATTAAAAACGATATATTTTGACTCGGGGACATGAAAAACTTGAAATTCTTCTGATATATCTATCGGATAATCGCACTCAACTTCTGCACCAAAGCTTAGGGAGGCGTATGCCTTGTCTGGAAATGCCATTATCAAATATGCACCGCCGCCAAAAATGACATTTTGCAACGCATCTACTTTTGCCATATATCCGTTTTTATCACAGAAATCGTAAAACGCATGAGGTGATTTGTTTTCGTGATTAATGATTGTGCTAATCCAAATCCTCGCAGGTTTTACAACATGCCATATGTTCACGTCTTGGCTTGTATAAAGACCCTGCTCGGCGGCTTGGTGTGATACTTCTTCCACGATGTTATGCAAATGAGCATTTCCGTTAATTTGTATGCTAACATCGGATTTTCTGTATTCGCCCGGTGTGACATTGAATGTTTTTTTGAAAACTCTTGTAAATGCTTCTTGCGATTCATAATTGGCTTCCAGCGCAATGTCAAGTATCGGCTTGTCGGAATATTTAATTTCATGGAGTGCTTTGGAAAGACGTGTCCATCTCAAAAACTCACCCAATGTCGCGCCTGTAGTCATTTCAAAAATGCGGCTTAATTGCTTTGAAGAGTAGTTGCAATATGAAGATACGCTTTCAGGTGTTACTCTCTCAATGTTTTCGGATATAAATTGCTTTGCCTTTTCAACTGCATTTGTATAGTCTTGCATTTTATTACCTCGCTGTTTAAGTTAAGCGAATATATTATAGCAGAGATACAGCAAAAACTCTTGATTTTTTTGGACATCATATGGCTGAAACGCAAAGCAGTTATCGAATAATACTACACTTTCACAAGCTTCCCCAACAACTCCCCAAAATACAGCGGTAAATCCGACGAGAAAGTCATTTCCTCCCCGGAAATAGGATGGACAAACGTGATTTCCTGAGCGTGGAGGCATTGTCCATCAATGAGCGCGCGATTTTGTCGCTCGAACAGGGTCGTACCTCCGCCGTAGAGTGTATCACCCACGACCGGATGTCCCTGAGCGGACATATGCACACGGATTTGGTGTGTGCGCCCTGTTTCGAGCTGTACGTTGACATGAGTAAATCCGGGATAGCGAGCGACAGCTTTCCAGTGTGTGACTGCTTCACGTCCGCCATCACGAAGGACAGCCATCTTGAGGCGGTCGGTCTTGTGTCTGCCGATTTGGGTGCGGATTGTGCCACCGCCGGACTTAGGGCTGCCGCAAATTAGCGCAGTATATCGACGAGCGAAAGTGCGCGATTTCAATTGTTCGGACAGCGCAACATGAGCGGCATCCGACTTTGCGACAACTAAAAGTCCACTGGTGTCCTTGTCCAGACGATGGACTATTCCCGGTCGCATGATGCCGTTTATTCCTGAAAGTGACTCGCCCATATGGTGCAGCAGCGCATTGACAAGCGTTCCGTCAGGATTGCCCGGTCCGGGATGGACAACCAAGCCCTTTGGCTTATTTATGACGGCAAGATACTCATCCTGATAGACGATGTCGAGAGGGATGTTCTGCGCTTCGCACTCAAGCGGAGTTGGCGGAGGAAGGATTATGCAGATGCTGTCGTCTGCGCAGACCTGATACTTCTTAGTCAACACAACATCGCCGATGGTGACAGCACCCTCGGCGATGATTTTTGCTATTTGCGAGCGAGATAGCTCCAGTTGGTCGGAGAGGAACACATCAAGACGCATAGCGTGATGCGCCTCGTTGACGAGGATGAGCTTATTCTGCATCGGTGGGCTCGTCTTGAGGAGAGGGGCTTGCTTCAGCTTCTGAGTTGTCCTGCGCCACTTCTTCGGTTTGGCAACAAGACGCAACTTCATCCGTCGGCTCGACAACTGTTATGTCGTCAGCGACTTCTTCAGAGGCAGATTCATCGACACTTTCAATCGATTCGGTGGTATCAGAGATATCGATTTCAGATATCTCGTCCTCTTCAATGTCAAGTAGCTCGCCCGAAGCAACAGTCAGAATCATCTTCTCACGTGTTTCGGCACGCGTTCTTTTGGCAAGCTTCACTTCGTCACGAACGACGGAGAACATGAACAGTGCCACTCCGAAGAATATGAATATATCCGCAAAGTTGAAAATCCACGGAAAAAAGTCGTTGAACAAGCGCACATGAATAAAGTCAATGACGCCACCGTTGAAGAGACTCTCTCCGTAAAACGTGCGGTCAATCATGTTACCAATACCGCCGGCAAGAATCATCACCCAAGCGATTTTGGTCAAGTAGCTGAACTTTTCGTAGGCGAAAATCAGCAGCGCAATCAATCCGACAATGGTTAAAGTGGACAACGCGAGGAATATCCAGCGATGGTCTTCCAGCATGCCCATTGCTGCGCCGTAATTGCGGATATACGTGAGGTCGAGCACATTGTTGATGAGGGTAGTGCTGCCCGCTTCGCCGCGCTCCATGGTGAGTGTCACCCACCACTTTGTCCCTTGGTCGATGGCAATGAGCAGCAACGGCAGGAAAATCAGCATTAGCTTTTTTTTCATGATTGAACCTCCAATGAGTTTAGAACTTGCATACATCTAGCGCAGATATGGTCGTCGTCGACCACAGTCGAATCGGTCGAGTGAATCCAGCAGCGTTCGCATTTCTCGCCGTCGGCTGGAGCTACATGGACAGTTAATTCATCGTTGTTGGCAGATAGTTTCAACTCCACTTGAGAAACGATGAAAATGTCTGTCAAGTTGTCAAATGATTCGAGCAAGCCGAGTTTTTCTGTCCCGACTGTCAACGTAACTTTCGCCTCGAGCGATTTGCCGATGAGCTTGTCAGCACGAGCGACTTCAAGTGCTTTCATTACTTCGTCGCGTATGGCGAATAGTTTTGCATAGCCTTCGGCAAGATCAGAGTTTTTGACATCCGGCTTGACTTCAGGCAAATCGGTCAAAAACACGCTTTCTGTTTCGGAGTGAGCCATATAACCCCAAGTTTCCTCGGCAGTAAAAGTGAGAATTGGTGCGGCAAGACGTACAAGTGCGGACAGCACTCTATGCATTACCGTTTGCGCGCTTCGGCGCAAAGTAGAATCAGCCTTCTCTACGTACACACGATCTTTAACAATGTCGATGTACAAGCTGGACATCTCAATTGTACAGAATGACAGCAGCGCATGGAATGCTGCATGGAAGCGATATTCGTCGTATGCACTGCGCATTGTGCGGACGAGTTTGTTCAACTCGCCTAATGCCCAACAGTCAATCGTGGGCATTAGAACATAAGATACGCTGTCGGTATTCGGGTCGAAATCACCGAGGTTGGCGAGCAGGATACGGAAGGTGTTGCGGATTTTGCGATACGACTCGGACAGCTGCTGCATAGCATTGTCTGACATGCGAACGTCGGACTGATAGTCCACACTTGCTGCCCATAGACGCAGGATTTCAGCACCGTACTTCTTGTTCATCTCATCGGGAGCAATGACGTTTCCGGCGGATTTGTGCATGGCACGTCCCTGTCCGTCCAACATCCAGCCATGAGTTATGACAGTTTTATACGGAGATCCGACCCCGGCAGCAATGGATGTGAGTAGCGACGACTGGAACCAGCCGCGATATTGGTCGGGACCCTCGAAATACACATCGCACGGCCATGGTAAGTCGGGATGCTGCTTTTGCAATGCGTAATAGCTAACACCTGAATCGAACCAACAATCGAGTGTGTCGGTTTCTTTGGTGAATCCTTTCCCACCGCACTTAGGACAGAGGAAATTCGGTGGAAGTAGAGCAGTTGCATCATCTTCATACCATGCATTCGAGCCTCGTTCGGCGAAAATTTCGCTGATTCGGGCGATGGTCTCGGGAGTGCAGATGTATTCACCGCAACTTTCGTTGTCGCAGTAGAAAACAGGGATGGGAAGTCCCCAGAATCGCTGGCGCGATATGCACCACTCGCCACGCTCACGCAGCATAGACTGCATACGTTCACGTCCCCATGCAGGGATGTATTCAACTTTGTCCGTCGCATCAATAGCCTCTTGTCTGAATACTTCAACCGAGCAGAACCATTGAGGCGTAGCGCGGTATATCACGGGCTTTTTGCAACGCCAGCAATGGGGGTAGCTGTGCTGCATTTTGCTGTGTGCGAACAGCGCGCCGCTAGCTTGCAAATGGTCCACTATGGCAGCATTACTCTTGCTGTAATGCATTCCGGCGAAAAGACCGGCATCTTCGGTTTGAATGCCGCGGTCGTTCACGGGAACAATTATTTCGATACCGTATTTTTTACACGCAACATAGTCATCGCCGCCGAATCCGGGAGCGATATGTACGCATCCGGTACCACTTGCGGTAGTGACGAAGTCGGCGTTGATTATTTGACCTGTACGAGACAAAAACGGGTGTTGCACAAGTGTATTTTCAAGCTCTGCACCTTTGATGGTGGCGAGAGTGTTATAATCCTCGATGCCTGCTGCTTTCATGGTAGCTTCGGCAAGGTCAGCGGCGGTGATGTAGCATTCGCCACCTGCAAGAATCAAGACATAGTCGGTACGAGGATGTACCGCGATAGCAAGGTTCCCCGGCAATGTCCACGGGGTTGTAGTCCAAATAACAAAGTGTGGCGCGACTTTGTGCTCTTCGCACAATTTAGTGAGGGCAGGACTTGCTTCTTTCACGGCGAACTTGACATAAGCGGAATCGGATTCGACATCGGTGTACTCGATTTCTGCTTCGGCAAGAGCGGTTTGATCATTGGTGCACCAGTGCACAGGCTTTAGTCCTTTGGTAATGTAGCCTTGCTCGAACATTTTTCCGAATACTTCGACTTCAGCAGCCTCGTACCACGGAGCCATAGTACGATAGGAATTCTCCCATTCGCCAAAGATGCCCAGACGTTTGATGTCCTCGGTTTGCAAATCTACATACTTTTGCGCAAATTCGGCACACAAAGTGCGAAATTCGGCTACTGTGAGCTTTTCTCGGTCAACGCCCTTTTGCTTAGCAATAGCGGACTCGATAGGCAAGCCGTGGTTGTCAAATCCATGGATGAAACGTGTGCTGTAACCCGACATTCCACGGCTTTTGACTATGATGTCTTTGATGATTTTGTTCAGCGCATGACCCATGTGCAAATTCCCGTTGGAGAATGGGGGTCCGTCATGCAATAAAAACAATGAACGTCCCTTGTTTTTCTCAAGCATTTTATTATATATATCGCGCTTGGTGAATTCCTCAAGCATGATAGGCTCGCGCTGAGGTAGACCGGCTTTCATAGGAAAGGCGGTCTTGGGCAAATTTAATGAATATGAATAATCTTTCGGCATATATAGTAAGTCAGTTGAAAAACACGGTTTTTCAACTGGACACCTTTCTGTTGGTTTTCATAGGCGGAGTGAATCCGCCTATGAAAACCTCGATAAACAACGCTGCGCGTTTATTGTGCTGCTATGCAGCAAAAAAATATGGAAATATTTCTGGAGACATTAAGAGTTAGTCTTCAATGATTGCTTGTCAATTTCAATAGTTGGTGATGATTCGTCCAAGTCAGCAGCGAACATAGCGACTCGCGACGATTCGATTTTATCCATCACGACGGTATCAAGCTCTTCTCGACCTTCGAGCATGGTTTTTTTGATTGGCAGAGGCTTTTTGTTAGGCTTGCGGCGCGAAGACTTGTTGTCAACACGAATAGAGAGATTCTCGATTTCACCGCCGCCTTTGATATCTTTAGGTTCAGCTTTTTTATTTTGAGTGATGTCGAGCTTCATTTGCTCAAGCAGCTCATTGGCATAATCCTCTTCGCTGAGTTCCAGTTCTTCATCGAGACCCATGTCAGGAGCGATTTTGTTGAGAAATTCCAAGTGAGTATTATAATGCAGCAGAGAGTTTTCCTTGAATTCGGCAACAGCACTACGCAGCCTGTGCAATGTAATGCGATGAATGCGAATTTTTTGTCGAAACTCTGACAGCATCTTATCGCAATTGCGTTTAGCTGCACGCAAAAGTGTCTCGGCGCGTTCTTCGGCATCCTTGACGATTTGATGTTCGGAGCGTTGAGCATTGACCATGGCGCGGCGAATGGCTTCCTCGTTGGCTTGTAAATCGGCAAAGTAGCTGCGCTGACTTTTTAGTTCCTTTTCCAATTCATTATTGTAACGATAAAGCTCGGCGTATTTGTCCAACACAAAGCGCAGGTGTTCATCTACTTCGGAAGCACTATATCCGCGTAGTGTTTTGGTAAATTCGATGTTTTTAAGTTCGTGTGGAGGTAGCATAATACACCTTGCACTTTGGCTTTCCTTGTGATTTTTGAGAACGGCAGTTTGCATGGAACTTTTCAGCCCCCAACATCGCACATAATAAGTTTAGTTCTGTGCGATGTTGAGGTGTTTTGTAAGTTGGTAAAACAAAACTATGGCAGTCTCACGACAGGTAACATTAGTTGTACAACCATAAGAAGCACAACTGCAGCGATGAAAGACATATCCATGAACGAATTCTGAAATAACTTTAACTTGTCGAATAAAGCTTTTATCGGCACGACAATTATATCGGTTATGAGAAAGACAAAATCGACAAGTCTCCCCTCGCTATCCGGCATAATCCATGCGAGCAGAATACGTCCGAGCATGAGGATTTGCAACAGGAATAGAAAAAAACCGACCGTGTTGACAAATGTGTATACAAGATATGTCACATCTAACCTCTTTCTTTGCTCAGTTGAAAAACGTACTTTTCAATACTTAAAAACTAAATACGTCTTCATTTGAAGATGTTTGAGTTTCTTGACGCTTACCGCTTTCAGGCAAGGCTTCGCCCGAGATGTCCACATGGCGCGGACTGATTGTGATGGTATTGTTGGCAACTCGTTTGAGGCTGCCGTCAATAGAGTATGCCACACCTGAAAGAAAGTCAATCAAGCGACGCGCAGTCTCTTTATTCGTGTGCTCAATATTTAGCACCACGATTTGATTTTTCATTAGACTGTCGGCGATTTTTGTGACAGCATCATAATTTTCAGGACGAAAAACGCGAATTTCAACAGCACCGCCGGCAGCTGAAGCAAAAGTGGTATTGTTGTTGCTTTCCGTATTTTCGTAGGTCGGTAGATAATCGTCAAACGCATCATCTCCGTAGTCGTAGCTGTTGTCGTCCTCTTCAGGCATACGTATTTTGAACATGTCTTTTAGTCCCATTGTAGTTCTCCTAGATTTTATTATTTTTATTCTATTATTTTTTTTATGTAAAGATGGCACTTCCCACTCTGACGAGGTTGGTGCCACACTCTATGGCTTGCAAGTATGAATCACTCATTCCCATTGAGAGAATCGGATATGAAATGTGCGGATTTTTTTCTATCTCTTTATTGTACGCTTTTTTTGCGAAAAAATCAAGATATATTTCATTTGTTTGACGAAAATATTTCAAATAATCATCTTTTTCTTCGCAAATTGGTGCCATTGTCATGAGTCCGCAGACATGAATGTGCTCCATATGTGAAATTTCGGCAAGTAGAGCAGGCAAGTCAAAAGGCGAAATACCCGCTTTTGCCGCTTCGGCGCCGATATTAATTTCAATCAGTACATCCATGACTCGATTGTGCTTTTTTGCTTGGCGATTTATTTCATGAGCCAATCGAATGCTATCCACCGAGTGAATCAGGCATACCTTGTCAATGATGTACTTGACTTTGTTGGTTTGCAGCTTTCCGATGAAATGTACTCGCAAATTCCTATCAAGATCGTCATACTTAGATATTAGCTCTTGTACACGATTTTCGCCTATGTCTGTGATCCCATACTTGGCTACTTGGTTGATGGTCTCGACATCAACTCCCTTTGTAGCGGCTAAAATTGTGAGTTGAGCATCATCTCCGTACCCTTGCTGTCGTTTGCGTAAGACAAAAGCCTCGTGTGCTGCGGTGGTGACTATTTGAATATTGTCGCGAAGTTTGTCGTTCATCATCTGAGTAAAAGCCCTTCTCGTATCCCTCGTCCGGTGGTAATCATGAGGTCGAATCGGCGCAGTTGACTTTCGTCTGGGCAGAGAATAAAGCTTCCGTCCACTTCTTTTATGATGTATATTTCACGAAAAGTCGCCGTGCGTCTATTGCCTCCAGCTAGGATGAAGACCCCCACACGTCCGTCGTAATAGCGAACCGAAGTCACGGGTATTTGCAGCCCTTCGCGAATCGGAGTGCGGTCGGCACGATAGACTCGAAATGTAATTTGTGCTGCTTGAACACGAATAAAGTCAAAGTTATCTGGCACAGTCCGGCTTGAGAATATCAGCAAAGCGTAGTCATTGCCGAATTCGGTTACAATTCGGTCGAGTGTTTTGTCGATGACATGGTTGCCATTGTAAACGAAAGTAATCGGATATGATTGACCTATGCGCATATCGGAAATTTCACTGGTATGAATCATGGCAGCGACATGCCATTGCGTGTCGGTCATGAGTTTGCCGACGGCGATTCTGCCCGCCTCATTTGGCTCGAAAGAAGCGACATATTGATCAGGCTGAGAATTGGTTAGTGATAAAAAATCGGAAATGGAAATTCCGTTGAGCAGATTTGGGCGGAATGTGCGCTCGAACCCATCAAGATCAGAAGAAAAATTTCCGCCGACAGGTGCGGTGACTCGTCCGAGCACATCGCCTCTGCTTGCGGTGACAATGTCATTGCGCTGCCTTTCGAGTGCCGCGATAGCAGAGTTGAAATTGCTAATCGAAGCCGAGGCAACATTTCTGCGGTTGATATAGATGAGCAGACGTGCTTCAAGTTGGCGACTGTTCAACATGTCGCCCACTGCCGTGCGTTCGAGCAGTTCGTGATACAAGTTGTTGATTCGGTTGTCCAAGTTAGCGATATAATGCACTCCTCTGCCGCTGGTGTTGCTTTGTTGCAGTAAGTGAATTTGTGCATCCAGCTCTGCCAGTTGCTGTGCAGCATTTGACATAGGACGAAAAATCTCAATGACCGGCGTATTATCACGCACGCGCTCGCCTTGGCTGACGAGAACATAGTTGACACCGGCGGTCTGCGTGTAAATAAGCAATTCCTCGCGGAAAATGAATGCATCGAAAGAAACGGAGCGGTTGATAGCCGTTTGCAATACAGGCTCGGTTTCCGCAAAAATTACATTGCGACCAGCCATGTGATGCACGACATATGAAATCAAAAATATAGAGACGACGGCGGAGAGTAGATACATACCGACGCTTTTGAGGTATTTGGTGTCCATTTATTTGCTCATTTCCCGTAGGGGCGGGGTCTGCCCGCCCGCTTTTGTTTGTATTTTTGCGGACGATCGAGGGAGGTCGTCCCTACATGTCAATTTTTATCCATTCAATCTCGCAATCGCGCCGAGTCCACGTCAGCTGGCGTTTGATGTAGTTGCGCGTGGCTTGCTTGATGTTGCTGACCGCTTGGTCGAGCGTACACTCGCCGCGCAGGTGGGCGAGAATTTGCTTGTAACCAATGGCTTGCGCAGCCGTGGAGGCAGTGTCGAGGTTGAGCGATATTACTTCATTGAGCAATCCGTCTGCCATCATTTTGTCCACGCGGAGTTCCGCGCGCTTGTACAACACGTCGCGCTCGGCATTAAGTCCAATCTTTTGCACTTGGTAGGGTGATTTTCCGACCGGAGCGACGAACTCGATTCGTGGTTTGCCCGTGACGTGGAAGATTTCCAACGCACGCAGCACTCGTCCGCGGTTGGCGACATGTATTTGCTCCGACGATACGGGATCGCACTGGCGCAGCATGGCGTGTAAGTCCTCGTTGGTCAAGTCTGCCCACTGCTCGCGCAGTTCGGGCGACTGCCCGGGGGCTTCAAATGTGTTCCCACTGATGACCGCGTCCATGTAAAAGCCTGTCCCACCGCAGAGGATGGGCTGCTTGCCGCGCGCGATGATTTCTGCGATGGATGTATGAGCATCGACGGCATATTCGGCGCACGAGTAGCTCTGGTCAGGGTCGCGAATGTCGAGTAAGTGGTGCGGAATCTCCGACTGCTCGGCAGGTGTGGGCTTGGCTGTGCCGATGTCCATGCCGCGGTAAATCTGCATGGAATCGCACGAGATTATCTCTCCATCGAGTTGGTGTGCCAGCTGCATGGCGTATGCGCTTTTGCCGACGGCTGTGGATCCATAGATTGCAATTAACTTAATGTTTGTGTTCACAATGTGGGCAGGTGTGGTGGTCAAAGTCATGTTCTTGAGAGCATTCGGGACACTTTTTTTGAGGCAATGTGTCTTTAGCAGCAGAATTTGCTTTAATTTCAGCATTTGTCCAACGAAGTGCCTGGATTACGCCATCTCTTACGGCTGCTTTTATTATGAAATAAAGAAAAGTGGCAGAGATAATCCCGGCTGCGATAAGTAGTATTAGTCCTTCCATGATAGGTACCTCGTATAATAGTTTTTGTGAATTTATATCATCAACGTCGCGTCACCAAACGAAAAGAACCTATACTTCTCCCGCACCGCCTCCTCATACGCACGGAGTATGTCCTCGCGTGTCCAAAATGCGGAAATCATCATGATGAGCGTGCTCTCGGGCAGGTGGAAATTGGTAATCATGCCGTCGATGGCTTTGAACGTGTAGCCGGGATAGATGAAAATACCAGTTTCGCCTGCGATTGGATGGACAACGCCGTCCACGCTGGACGCACTCTCCAATACTCGGCAGCTCGTCGTGCCTACAGCGATGATTCTGCCGCCGGCGGCGCGGCGCGTGTTGATTTGCTCTGCTGCCTCGGGCGTGAGAGTGAAATATTCGCTGTGCATTTCGTGGTCGGTGATTTTGTCCGCCTTGACGGGGCGGAATGTGCCAAGCCCGATGTGCAGCGTGACAGGCACAATCAGCGTCCCCTGCGCGCGGAGCTTGTCCAGTAGCTCGTCCGTGAAGTGCAATCCCGCTGTCGGGGCGGCAGCCGAGCCGCTCTCGCGGGCGTAAACAGTCTGATACCGCGCGGTGTCGGTGGTCTGATTTTTGATGTAGCTGGGCAGCGGCGTAGTGCCAACTTTGTCGAGCAGCGCAAAGAAGTCTTTCTCCTTGCCGATGTCGAATTTGACTAGTCGATTGCCGCCCTTGACGATTTCGATGACCTCGCCCGTGAGCAATCCATCGCCAAAAGTAACGCAATGACCCGGTTTGATGCGCCGTCCGGGGCGCACTGTGCATTCCCACACATTGTCGGGCAGCTGTTTGAGCAGCAATAGCTCCACCGCTCTCGGCTTGTCCGCACGGCTGCCGATGAGCCGCGCTGGGAATACCTTGGAATCGTTGACAACCAGCACATCCTCGGGGCGTATGTAGTCCACGATGTCGGTGAACACGCGGTGGTCGAATTTACCACTATCACGGTGCATGACCATCAGGCGTGATTGGTCGCGCTTTTCGGAAGGAAATTGCGCAATCAGCTCCTCGGGGAGGTGGTAGTGGAAGTCTTTTGTGGACAGCGTGCTGTCGTGGCGGTCGTTTTTAATCATTTAGGTGTACCTTGTTTGGGGTCGAAATGCCCGAAATTCCCCTCTGTGGAGGGGTGGCACGTAGTGCCGGGATAGTTGGTCTCCCTCATAGAGGAGGATGTCGCGTAGCGACGGATAGACGACGAAAACTCGCCGCACCCTGTAGGGGACGACGCCCTCGGCGTCCCGTTTTATGGACTTATCTCATGGGTTGCCCAGGCGTGTTACCCTTATGGAGAAAGCATCATTTATTTATACAACTAAACTCTTTCCAAAATCATAAGCATCTTCAAGCACATCCAATCGTTTTACCAAATCATCTGTCGTGTTGATTCCCTCGACAGTAAACGACGAAATCATCGGAATATTAAGATGCCCCAAGAAATGCTCTATCGTATTTACGAGATTTTCGTTTTCCGCCTTGTTCATTCCTGCGCGGACGGCGACGGCTACGCCTTTAGTGTTTGTCGCAGCCAGCTTTCTCTCAGCATTTGTATCACAAAACGGGGTACATCTGTCAATAAATGTCTTTAATTGCGCGGTCACATCGCCCCAGTATGACGGAGAAGCGACAATGACAAGTTGTGCATCGAAAATTTCTTTCACAATTGAAGCGACATCATCATTAAGCACACAAATCCCAGTTTTATAGCAAAACTTGCACCCAACGCAATATTGAATATTCGAATCGCTCAAGACGATACACTTTGTGACAAAGCCATGGTCGCTTAAACCGCGTTCAATCGCAGAAAGTATCGTCATAGTGTTGCCGTTTTTCCGCGGACTGCCTGATATGAATATTACTTTCATATGATGTCTCCCAGAAGTGCGTAATCCCGTAGGGGCGAATGGCAATGTTTGTGCGTTTTGATATACGGTGCTGAGAAAGCCTGCCCCGTACTTGATGCGGGATCCTGTTTGTACAAACCCCTCCGTCAGGCTTCGCCTGCCACCTCCCCTAATGGGAGGTAAGGCAATCGTTCACCCAAACCCCTCCTGTAGGAGGGGTGGCGGTGCAGCCGACGGGGTGGTTAGTACGCATATTCGTTACACGTACGTCACAAAGTCTTCGACTTCACGTCTGCGCCATGGTGGCGGGTCAGCGGCTGGATAGCCGATTGGCAGGATGGCGTAGGAGTGCAC
>Ga0123355_10002536_pt1 | contig 25869 bp, 16 predicted proteins | sample TergutEmb28metaG_3_FD_89872 | JGI IMG/M metagenome (GOLD analysis project Ga0123355, IMG submission 89872) | Embiratermes neotenicus P1 segment gut microbial communities from Petit-Saut dam, French Guiana - Emb289 P1 | ecosystem: Host-associated > Arthropoda: Insects > Digestive system > Gut ...
CACGCTTTCTAAAACAACCACACATGTCACGACTAAACACTCCCTACTAAATAAGTGCGCTAATGCAATAACCTCTATCCTTACAGATCAATACAACCCATGAAATAACTCAACAAATAAGTCGTAAGCTCCTGAGGATGGATATATTAACATCCGAAACATGTTGAGCATTAAATAAAGAAATAATAAAGCTAGTGACATCAAGTTGGTCTCTCTTTACTCACCTACCAGGAATATTATCAGTACATTCAGTTTGAGTGAGTAAAGTTAAAACTATTTAAAATCGTACTGCAGGAAATTAAAAATTCATAAAGAGTGGGAAATTATATCACTTGACATATAATGTTCGGTGCTTAGATTTCCAATGGATATATTTTTATTATACAAAACTCTGTGTTTCTGACTTAAATTACAGAAATGAGACCAGAAATCAAAGCATCTCAGATATATTACAGGCTGCAGAACTTCCATTTCTGAGACTCCTTCAGGATACAGACAAGAAAAGTAAGAAGAATACAGTATTAAGGAAGAACAAATCTTTAATAAACATGCAAATAATAAAAGCACATCAGGCAACAAAGAAAAGCAGAATTCTGAGAAGTACAATGAAAATGAAGTTGCTGAATAATGAATTAGTGGTATCAGTATGACCAAAACCAGTGTCATAATACTATATTATGAATGTTTTTGACAAAAAGGAAGTAAAAACAGAGAGAAAGTGAGTGATAAGAAAATAGAGGTAAGTAGCAGGAATTTAATTCAAAATTACAATCTACAGTGCAAAAGCTTCTGATATTAATCAGAATATTCATCACACTGACATGTAAAAAATGTGATATTTAATAAGTATGGGACAGACCACTGAAGTATAAGAGGGAATGACTTTTACTGGTAAAATCCAGAAACAAAAGAATGTATCTTTCAAATGCAATGACAATTCCTTTTAAGATACTTCATAAGTACAATTTTTATTCATATTATGACTTAGGAGTGATAAAAGAATTTTTTAATACAAACAGTAACATAAGTACAAATATTGTGAAGGGGGAAACACTACAGTCAATTATCCCATTGACTGGATACATTATAAGAAAATTATAACATATTTAATATAAAAATGTCCTCTTATTAATACTGCAATCAGATGTTCAAAGGTTTTATGATAAAGCTATTATATTTTAAGTTTCCTGAACATAAATACAGTCAAGTCAAATGTGTAACTAACTGCTGTGTTGCTACTCTGACTTACCAAGGCTTAGCCCATCTGGAGGGCTCTTAGATGTCCTTGTAACCTTGCAGTCAATTGGTGTACGTGATGTGCTGCTGGACTTTGCTCGAACTCGTGAATAGTAATCCTTGTTGGACTTGCTGCCACCATATCCTGAAGTACTAGGCCGTGGCTGTCCAGCATAACATTCCTGCTGACTGAATGTCTGGAACTGCATTGAGTAGTCCATTGTCTGAGTGCTGTTGGTGCCACCAGGCAGGCTGAAGGTTGCATATGGACAGATCTCGTAGTCCTGACCTGTTTTGGTCATCACATTTTCACAATATCACAAAGAGTTATGATCAGTGTAGAATATGTTGGTGCTACAAGTTGCACATAATTAATACCACCTTTTTTCTCTTTCAGGACAAAATAAATACACTGTATACATGTTTCATTTCTGTCTAATGCAACATGTATTATCTAAATCTCATTCTCCAAAAATTACTTTTTTTTTGTTGTGTCTTAATTTGCTATTTGTATAAGGTATTACAATGTTAATTGGTAGAATAATGATGAGTCCATTTTTGGTGCAATTACTGAACTGATCACCATTAAAATGCCTGTCTTTTAATCTATATTACTTATTATCTATTGATTTGGAGAGGAGGAAAAACAGCTATGTAGTTCAATGTTGCTTTGTGTTCCACACCTGTAATTCAAATGCTAGCCTCCATGTCCTGCCCTGAAACCTAATCACTGTAATGTAAGGTAAGTTTTTGTGAATGCACTCATTAACATTTAAATAATAATGAGCATGAATAGATTCATTTCCACATTCTCATTTAATACCTTTTAAAACCATTTATAACTTGTATTTTATGAAATATCAATAATCATAATCACAATAATAATGATGGCAAATCACAAAACTGATGTAATAACACATAGAAAATAGGGATTTCAAAACACCAGGAAACGAACAATATATTTTCACAAAATTCTATTCAACTTGTGCACTCTATGACCGATGACAATAAAATGAACAAATGTATTTTTTTTTCTGTGGCATTACATTCAAAATTAGGCCTAAGCTGCCTCTTCTGTGGTTGCTAAATTACACACAACTATGATACACACATGAATGGTTGGCCTACTCTGCACAAGTGACTAGCTTGTTGCAGAGACTGCTAGTTGCACAACACAAAACAAACATAACAGATCAGCATTCATGTCCTCAGCAGGATTTGGATATGCAATTCCAAAATTGAGAGGCTGCAGACCTATGCCTTAGCACAGCCACCAGGATTGGCACAAATGTGTCTTAGTACTCACTAATTGGTTCCAGCAATTCAATTAATTAAATCAAATACCAAAGAATGGAGTAGAATTTGTGAAAATAATTTGTCCACTGCTTGGTTTCAGAGCCTCTTCCTCTTATTTTTACCATTCATGTATAAAATCTACCACTTAGAATCATACTGTAACTGCCCATGATTCTACACTCTGTGTCACATGCAATACCATATTCACAATATTAAAGTGCAACAAGCTCTAGCTACTGGTTTTCACTTGAAAAATACTGATGTGCCTTACACTGATCATAATTCATACACACAGACAAATGGTGAATGTAACAGTACACACTCCCAACACATGACTAGATGATGGCTAGGTATGAGAAGAGGAAATATTAAGTGATCAGAAATAGAAAACTCTCACATAAGCCACTCTTCACTAATCCACCTATTACACTGTGTAGAAGAGAACAGCATGTTTTTATTATAAGTAATCTTTAACAAGGAATTCTATTGTTATCTGCATTTACAGTTCTTCTAAGTATGGTTCCAGTCTTCCCGATTTTGTAATTCTCATGCTCCTTAACATCTCACTGCATTTACTACTTACATCATCATTCACATGCTGGAAGCATAGCACACATTTCTGATTTTTTAAACAATGTTATCAATGCTAACAAACCTTATCAAGGTAGCAGTTATTGCAATGTATGCAGAGTGAGTTCTTCACATCAAAATCAAGAAAAGTTCATATAAAAATATATCTGGAAATGAATGATTTTTTAGTTTTATGTCAATAGTACATTCAACAATAAGTACATTAACTACGTAATATTTTGTTCACACCTGGCACAATACAGTTTCAGTACACAATCCCAATTTAATTACTGTTGGGTTATTATTGTTTATAAAGTCTCAAAATGTCTTCTGCCTGAATAAATGCATGCACGGACATGTCTGATCATGGACTGCTGCACCTTTCTGAAGGTACCGGTGTTGTTGTGAATTGACAGGCATAAAAATGTGTTGGTTAAGTGTCTCTCCATTTTCAATTGGAGCTGAATACACTAAGGGATTTAAGTGACCCCACAGATAAAAATCCAAAGGTTTGATGTCAACATGTTGCCGGTTTGTACCACGAAAGGATATATTTGTATATGAACTTTTTTCCTTGTCTTGCTGTAGGGAACTCACTCCTGAAATTTTTCCAAGTATTTTAGACGCACTCTGTACAGCATCTGTGTTCAGGAGGTTATAAGAAGTAGCAAAAGGAACAAATTAAGTGAAGAGGGAAGTGAAAGTTGTTCCCATATTTAATTGATATTTTGTATATCATTTTTCATATGATGAGCTACTTTACAGGCCGTCTTAACAGTATTTTGTTATTAGATTCAAATACTATTCATTTTACAATAATGATTAAGGTTTTTTTTATAGCATTGATAACACAATCGAGCAGGTTGGTGTTGTGGCAGTTCTCTAAATTTGTATTTGGGAGGTGCCCAGTTCAATACCAGAAGGACATCAGTTACTCTGACTGACTTGTTTTCTGTAATTTTTCTCCATTCGTTCCAGGTTAATGCTGGCACTGTGCCACAATAAGGTCACGATCACTTTCTTCCAAATGCTTTCCAATTCATTAGTCATCAATAGCCCTAATATTGATGCTACAGAGTCTGAGATCTTCACAGTCATAAAATAAACTTAAAAAATGAATAATACAGAGTTAAACTAGTTCAAAATAAGATCTTGTGAAGCAGTAATAAAAATTTTGGATGGATTTTCTTTTGATTAGCCAAATAGCTACTAGCTTCTGGAGAAGAACCTTCAAATGTTGTGGCTAAGGACAGAGTGTTCCAGCTTCATATTTAGAGAAGTACCAGGCTCCCACTTCCTGCTAACTATCTTTCTTTTAACTTCTATGGTCTTTCTTTAAAGCATATGGCTAGCCTGATTATGCATACTGGTCTACTTCAGTCCAAATAATTATTTGGTATCTTGCCCTTTTAAGCAGGAAATTACTATAAATTATATTCAAAAATTTAGTTTGTTACTCCAGACAGCACCCTTCATCTCCATTTCGAAGACCATATGGTTAATGGTGCATATGGGAACAATCCATGTTTATTCTAACAATCATATGGAACACATAAATAAACAGCAAGGAAACAATGTGGAACACTTGACTGTTAAATCAGATGTTACAGGGCTGGTTGTACCTGAAGTGTCACTACCCTTCTGTCCACTGAGTGATGAGTCTCCCTTCCTGGCAGGAGAAGGTGAATATAGCTGCCCTGACTGGCCATGATTCCCCCCTTGCTGGTCATTATTGCGCTGATTTTCAAGTTCAGCCAGGGATTTCGCCCCATATCCTGGGTCACCTTGTTTATAGCCTGCATAATGCCTGGGTCATGCAAGAAATGTTTCCATTTTATTCCGTGTAAAGGAATAATTTTAAGATACAAGAATAATAAGGCTTTAATTTCATTTTATAAGAAACATCTGTACAAAATACAAAGCTTTTGAAGATACATATCAATTACTTGATATAAACCTACAGTAGACCTATTTAGAAAGACTTAAAAAAGGGGAAAGCATAATGTTTTTATCTCCATTCATATTTTATGGAACAGAAATTTAATAACAATGCCCTTTAGTCTTTCATCAAATTCATACAACACTGCAGATCAATACGCCACACTTCACAATAACTGCAAAATTTCTATATGGAGCATTTTCTAGAAGAGAATGTGTGTCATTCTAGTTTTAGTATCAACTATCTGAGCTGTTAAATTCTCAACTAGTATGTAGATTAGATGCATGAAGAAGACAATATAAGTAATAGCTCATAAATGGCTGATAATGTGGCATTTAAGTGGTCCACTGCTAGGTACAATAGTGGCAGGGGAAAACACTACTGAATGCTGAAGTATTCAGAGCTTTTCCATCTTCCTAAAAAATATAGCACAGAAACAATATCATCACAACAAGATTTGATGTTCTCAGAGCAGTGTCATTAAGGATTCAAAGTACAGTAGAAGTCACACTATTTGGCACTGTCAGGACCACAGGGCTGCTATACAATATAGTTTTCTGAATATTAGAATATTATACCTGATGGTCATCTTAGTGTACCTAGCATCTATATGGACAGACTGAAGCATCTAGGTAATCTGTCATTTTTCACACTGTTTTGTTTTCCCTGCCACATTTTCTGTTACCTTTTGATCACTATTTACATAACATGGTGTACATACAATCAAAAGATATAACAACCCAAGAAGACACCAACATTTCATCACTTTAATAGTCATGTTCACAACACAATTAAATCTGATCCTCTGAAATATTACTATACACCTACAAGACTAAAAAGACCTTTCAAGATATTATGCCACTGAAAGCCAGCACAAACTTAGGAAGAAAATGGTTGGGAACAGAAATATAATTCCTAATTTCCAAAGAGGTGATGCAGTAGCGAACTTTCAACTAATCATTGGCCATGACCATTTTGCGGCTCACTTATACGGATTGTCAGTCTATCTGTCCCTATTGTGTGTCTTATGCAAAGAAGGTAACTACATAATGAACAGATCATCTTCCATACAGCATAGTTTTCCACTCTTGGAATACTTATTTACTTGTAAAATTATACTGGGATGATAGAAATCAAATGGAATTCCCCCTACAGTTCCTGAGCATTAAACACTACAATTCTACTACACCAGAAAAGTGTCACAACCCATAAGACTGTGCATCACACATCTTACAGGAACCTATCTTTGGTACCTTCTGTGAATGATGATACACACACAGATGGATGCTGCAATAGTGCAGATGATTCCTGATATGATAGGGATGATGACATTCAGGTGTGCATAAAATGTGGCCTGCTGTTCAGATGTATCTGGTACCAGTTCTGGAAGAACAGTCTCTGAAACAATTTTATTTTCATGTAAGGTAACAAATTAATAAATAGTACTGCATGTTGCAATTACATTACCTTAACCTTTTAAAACCTAGTGGAAAAGGTGTAGGAACGAGAAGCTTTGAGTTTTGCAACACAGTGTATTTATTTCTCAGTGAAAACTGATTGCAATATCTCCTTAAATGTCAATAACAAGCTAGTGTTTATAATAGACGTGGATTTTGTTCTAAGGTAAGGAATGAATTTTTGTACATAATCTTGATGGACTTCAGTCTTCTAAACTGTGCCATGGCTCAGGCAGTAACTGCCAGTCTCTCACTGCTGACAGCCAGATTCAATCCATGGCTAGTCCTGGTATGATTTGTGATGCATAAATTGGCAATGGGACAGGATTTTCTCTGAGTACTTAAGTTTTCCCCTGTCAGTATGATTCTACCAATGCTCCATACTCATTTTTGTCATAATATTACTCTTATCACAAGGACAAGCAGGTGAAGCTAGGAAGCCTTCAGACTACTCAATTTTGTTTCAGAACTCAAGAAACACTGTACTGAAAAGAACTTTGACATTGTTTGTTTTCAGCCTTCTAAGACTTAAATTAATTTGTTTTCAATTAAATTAATTGCAGTTGTCTATATAGGACAAAATTACTTAAAGTATAATTTGACAATAAATGGAAACCCTCTTTCTACCTTCCATTTTCTTTTCAGTCAAATATGGATCCCCAATATTGCATAAATGCTCCAATAACAAACAGTGTTACATTTACATTTTCATGGTTACTGTTGCAATTTATCTGCTGCACTGATATCTACCTCCTGTTCTTGTCTTTGTGGCAAATGCAAATTCCTGAACACTCGATCCAGCATCACTATGTGCTGCAACACGTATTCTGTACCATGTAGCAGGAATAAGGTCAGGTATCACTAGTTCCTCCTGGTGAATGTTGTTAGAAACTAGTGTCCATGTTTTTTGGCTTCGAGAACGATATTCTGCAATGAAGTATTGGAGTGGACAACCTCCACTAGGCCATGCCTCCAGGAACAAGGTCACTGATGTTGAATTGATCAGCAGGATATCTTCCTGTGCAGGCTGTTGGGGTGCTGTGGACAATGGAATACTAGAAGTTGCATTTACAAACAAGGGCCTATTAGACAAAAGATATGCATTGGAATTTATAGGGGTCATCCCACAAAAACCAGAAAAATTATATTAAGTGATTTATAGCAAATCAGACACAGTACAACAAAAATAATCTTCAATATAGTCCCCATCACGTTCTACACACCCCCTCTAACATTCCACTAAGGTGTAAATTCCTCAGGGGACGAAGTCTTTTGATTGATGTACCACCCAACCCTCATCAGATCTGAAGCGATCTTTTGGGGGCCAAATGAGGAACTCTCTGGGTGCCAAATCTGGTGAATATGGCAGATGGCATAACATGTCCAAATTTAAATTCTGAATCTCTTTCATGGTACGATGGCCAGTATGAGGTCAAGCATTATCACACTGCAGACACACACCAGAAGACAACATAACTTAGTGTTTTCTTCGAATTGTTTCCTTAAGCTGATTCTGAAGCACATCATTGTACCTTTCACTCCTCAAAAACATGGAGTTATGAGAGGTTGTTTCATATTACAAATTTTATACAATTTTTTCGGTTTTCATTTGAAGAATGTCCCATGAAAAGAAAAGAAAAGAAAGGGGAAAAAAAGAGAAAGGATTGGAATATACAATTTGTAAATTTTAACAAAGTATTAGGAAATTCTTATCAGATCTTCAAATCATCATTAGTTTCTAGGCACACAAGAATACAAAGATGCAACATATTTGGTAGGCCAACATTATTTTATAGTAGTGAATTATGAAGAGTCAGAAGAATTGTTTTGCTATAAGTGACAACAGCTCAAATTTGTTTCATGAGAACTGTGGAATACGACCTCTCACAAATTATGAGATAATTATAAAATGCACAGATAAGAGAGTTTGTAGAGCAATATAGAACAATATGTGTTTACACGATGAGCTCCAACAGGAATCTAAAAATGATCTTAAAATATAGACCAAAAGGAAAAATAAAAAGAATTTGAAGTGATAAATGCATTCTATTTTGTAACGTATGTAACTGACCTCCACACACCTAATACCAGAATGGGTGGTATGGCTGTGGCTGCAGCAGTGGTGGTGATGACGATGACAACAATTTGTAAACCACCTAGGAAGTGAGGCAACATTCCTGCAAATCTATGGCACATCAGTCCTATGCATCAAATAAGATACTATAAGTCATTATTTTATCTGACTTCTATTGTCTGTCAGTTTCGGTTGGCTTGCTTACCATATTAACACAGGCCACTTGGATGCCAGCCCACATATGTGGTAGAATAGCAACACGTGAAAAAGATACTGTTCTAATGAAATAAGAACCTGGTATCAATAATCAATTGATTTTCAGTATTACAGGAGCTTTAACAAAATTAAAAAGATATTTATTACCAAACTTAAATTCATCCTTTTGAATGCATTGTTTATTTACACCTGATTAAAAAATTGACTATTATGTATAGCAAATAAACCCGAGACTCATGAATACTTAAAAACCAATCATGTAATGTTAACCAACAAAATGCACATTTTTTAAATTAATGCTTTAATTCAATTCTTCATGTCTTCTACATGTTTTGAAAATCATGTGTTCATCACTAGGAAGACCACTTGTACATTGAGTTTTTTATGGTATGTTTTTCATGTATTTTTGTAAACAGTTTAGCAGAGGAAGGATGTGCGCCATACTCAAAAACCAATGTAGACATTCTCTAGTGACACAAAATAGTCCTTGAGACTGTACACTTGTGTGTAATGATACTACATGTTTTTGTAAGAGTAACAAGAATGCAGAGTAATGGGTATTACAGGCCATATGAAACTACATGGTGTCATAACCCAGATGACAGTACTTTTTTCACCACCTCAAGCAACATGAAATACCACCAACATATTTTAAATGCCTGCATATAAAACAGATTTAGGTCCATCCCTAGTGAAGATGACAGACTGTATCACCATTTTATTGTAAACCATCACGACAGAATATTACTTAAAAAACCGGATTTAACTACTCCTGGGAACCATGCAACAAAAGTACTAAGGAAGACTGTTATATCACCTAGCAGTTTCGATTATATGTATAACAAAACATTCTCAGGCTAGCAGCTGCATCAGGTCACATATAACCAACACGTTAATTAACACAGGAGGAGTACCAAGTGCAGCAGGTACTTGACTCCACGTACCAAAACTCTTGTCATGCCACCAGCTGAAACGGACAGGCATATCATGGCATGGACAGATTTCAGAATTAGTCAGTTCTCTGATGACGGGGACAGAGAGGGTCCTTGCGACGTTAGTTTCCTTGCCATTCAACCATATGACATGGCTGCCAGCCCAAAAATGTTTTACTTAATTTAGATGCCATGCAAGCTTTGAATTATATGTGACTATTTGTAGTTTATGTCTGTCTGGATTTTTTTTTTTGGAAATCCCATCTCAGCAGATGAATGTGCCACAGAATTCTTCATCTCTGCAACAAACAATCTCCACTCCAAAATCTCTGTTTAGTGGTTATTTGTGATCATATGTATTTTGGTGTGTAACAACAATCGGTATAAACCAACTAAGAATTTTATTGCACAGTCTTTTATGCTGGGAACTGACAAAGATTATCAAATTTACAGGTCAGTATCAGCCCCTTTCTTTTACTTATCTACACCAATTCCTGTTCCAGTCTTTGTAAGGGAAAGTTCAGTATATACACAGGGCATTTCATAATGTACTCTGGGATTACAAAAATTTATTATAGGAAAACCATAGGACACCTATTTATGAAATATGTACAGATAGAACGAACAACTCAAAAATTTTTTCCCAGTAAGTTGCTTTTCATTGTATTTCACATTTCTGCCACTAGGCGATGCGAGTGTACATGGTGAGAAAATGATCACTCCGGGGGAGAAGTCGTTTTGTATGTTGGAATATCACACGAGTAAGTCTGTGGTTACTGTGCAACGTGCATTTTATGCAAAGTACACAAAGGAACTGCCTACAAACAAGACCATTTTTGCGTGGTATAAACAGTTTACTGAAACTGGGTGTCTGTGCATGCAGAAATCAAGTGGTCACCATTAACCACTGAAGATGACGTTGAATGGGTTCGGGCCAGTTTTCTGCATAGTCCGAAGAAATCAATGGGAACTGCAGCTAAGGAGTTATCAATGTCAAAAACAACAGTGTGGAGGGTTCTGTAAGCGTTTGGTATTTAAACCATACCACATCCAAATGGTATAACAATTGTTTGATGAAGATCACAGGCACCAGCTTGATTTCTGTTTACAGTTATGAGACTTAATGAGTTCCGATGATCATTTCCTGGAAAATGTGCAGTTCAGTGACTAAGTGACATTCCACATCAGTGGTGCAGTAAATCGTCGCAATGTCAGAATATGGGGATCTGAAAAACCCACTTGCCTATGTGGAGCATCAATGCGACTCTCCTAAAGTCAAAGTGTTTTGTGCAGTCTCCAGTCAAAAAGTGTACAGTCCATTCTTCTTTGCTGAAGAAACTGTTACTGGCATGACATATCTGGACATATTGTAACTGTGGCTAATGCCACAGTTGCAAAACATACCAATGTTCATATTCCAGCAAGACGGAAGTTCCACCCACTTCCATTGTGAGGTCTGTCAGTAGCTGAACACAGTTTACCAGGACGTTGAATAGGGTGTGCATCTGGAAATGACCAACCACTGATGCTATGGCCTCCAAGGTCTCCTCACATTATGCCCTGTGGTTTTTTCTTTGGGGATATGTCAAAGACCAGGCATTCATCCCACCATTGCCACGTGACCTCCCTGACCTAAAGGCACTTATCATTGTAGCAGTGAAGAATATCAATCACCCATGTTGACGTGTGCGTGGCAAGAACTTGAATATTGTATCGATGTGTGCCGTGTCACCTGTGGTGCACACATCAAACATCTCTAGTTGTTAAGAAAAACTTTTTCAGTTTTCTTGTGGCTGTGAACAATTCCATTAAGGTAGGTCCTTCGATTTTCTTGTTATAAATGTTTGTAATCATGCAGAACATTATGAAATGCCCTGTATTTAACATTAACTATGTAGACAGGAGGTGGATGTGCTTATCTGATGGTGTATATGTAAGGTAAAAAAACACACACACATATTTGTAAAATCCTTATAAAAAGGATTGTGCAATAAATGTTACTGTTGCTGTCATACGCATGTGTACAAGGTGTACATGTGTGCCCAGGAACAGCCTTGGCAGCATACTGTAAGGTGGAATGAAGGATGGGAAAAGTAGTAGCGGAACAAAGAAACGCAGGGATGAGTGACACTCGTGAATGATTTTGTGTCAGGTAGTTTTGTGTAATGTGGAAGACTATAAATATATTTAGCAACCCTGAAGACTAGTAACTGGTGTAGGCAGAGAAGAAGGCACCAGTGTAGAATGCTTACAAATTTTCTGGCAACTGTGACTGGGCACCAACCACTCACACAGCAACAAACATGGATCAACTCATGAAAACTAGGAAAATGATCTAGATGATGTTCTCAAAAACCTTTAAAGCAATAATGATAGAATTTCAGAAAGAAGTTCTGGATGAAGAAACAACATTATTGCAATTTAGAAAATTACAAAGGTTAAGATGTGAGTGGGTGGTGGCTGACATGAAGATAATGGAAATTCTGATACATGAAGGTGAAGAAGAAGTGTGCAATGCAGAATACTTCACAGCTGAAGAACACAGAAAGAAACTAGATGTCACTTAGTGAAAGATTGGAGGATTTAATATGCCTGCAGTAGGGGATGAGAAAGAGAATTTCATAGCAGACAGCCATACATGCAAGGAATGCCTCAAGTTGCCAGAGATCGAACTGAGAAAATTTAGTGGTGAAGTGACAGAGTGGTTAGGATTCTGGAGCCAATTCAAATGCATGCATGATGACTCAGAGAACAAAAAGGAGGACAAATTTCACTATCTCATCCAAGCCATGGCAGAAGGAATCACGTCTCATGACATTGCCTGCAGCTTCCCACTTATGTTCCCTGGAAATGACAAGTGGCAAACATGCAGCATTCCTAATGAATCATTCCTCCCTGAAGATATGATTACAGCGTGTTTGAGAACTTCTGTGAAACCAGCTGATGATGACACATCTAAACTTATATATTCCGATAGTGATATCAGCTGCTGCTTTTCCTTAAGAATGAAATAGAAGGTGAAGAAAGGATCTCATTGATTCACAGTGGGTTCCATATGCAAGATTGCCTTTGTGTGCAACCAAAGACAAAATCGCGTGACGTAGATAGTATGCCCACAACGAATGATCTCTTTTCAGGTGATGTGAAGAAATACACGAGAACTTGTGTGTTCTGCAAATAACACCATGAGAGTAAAGACTGCTATTGAACTCAAAAATGACTTCAATGGAAAAGAAGGATGTCTTGAAGAAAGAAGATTGCTGTGTCCAGTGTCTTAAGCAAGGTCACTGATTGCATTCCCACAAGTCAAATAAGAAGTGTGTGATGTGTGGGAAGCAATATCTTGAACTCATGTGCCCAGAATTAATGCTCAGTCAGAATGTTGGTAAGAGCCAAGCAGGAAAAAAGGAACAGAAAGTGGACAACATGAGTAATCAGAACTGTTTGCAGGAAGTTGTTCTGCAAACTTTGATGGTGAAGAAAATGGGAATGAGCAGAAAGTAAGGGCTGTAATCCAGAGTGGGTCCCAGTGATCCAATGTGTTAAAGGAAACAGTGACAGATCTGGCGTACCAATCGGTAGGATCTGAAATGATGACTCATGGATTGTTCAGTGGAGCTAAACCCAGAGAACAAAATAAATCCCTCTACATGAGGAGGTGTACAGTTGGGATGGCATATTTCTTTGTGAAGTACTGCTATTAGACCAAACTGTCATCTGCAGGAAGATCCCAAGGCTCAAGAGAACCCTGGACAAGAGAGTCTTAAGAATAAGGTATATGGTTTTTGTTGTGTTCGCACGGCTCCTACAAGTTAAACCCACTTTTAATTCGCACCAACACTAAACTTGTGCTCTCATGCATCACTTCACTGACCGCATGGCAGTTAGAACCAGACTACCTTTGTCTACCAGCTTGCCCCATGTGGCCACGTGCTTGCGAACTGGAAGTTTTAATGAAGTGTCCCAAACATAACCGGACATTACCGAATGCTCCACGGGACCGCAGAGACATTATAACCAGGGGTCCCAACACCTCCACTTTTTAGAAAAACTCAAGGAAAAGAGCTTGTACCAGTGGAACAAATTTATGGATACTTGTTTGTTTTCCTTCTTGGGCCCAACTCAAATTGTTTCTTTGGAGTGTGATCTCATTTAGAACGGTGGGGTTCCAAAAATATTTTGCTTGACTGCTCTGGTTTGACTTCGTCTACAGCTGGAGTTCCCTGATTGCTGTCTGTTAGTTGTGGTCCGCTGCATGTTCATTCAAGTGTCCAGTTTCTCCACTGGCAACTTGCGGCCGTCAAACGGGCAGGTTGAAAGAGTCTGAAAATGCTGTGGAGTCATCTTCCATCAGTTATGTGGATTTCAGGCGCATTTGGTTGGCGTGAAACCTGCAGGTCGATCCATCGGCCAGCGTCACATCGTAGAGATGGCCACCGATTCATTTAGTGACTGATCCTGCCTTCCAATCATGAGATTGGCGGTATCAAACATGGACAGGGTCTCTCCCGACAAAGTTGCGTGCGAATGTTTCATGTCAGCGGTTGACTTGGTGTTCAATTTTTATGTCATGCCCCCTTGGTTGCTTGGTCAGAAGAAAAATATCCAGTGTTGTCTGGGGCTTACGTCCGAAGAACAGTTCAGCAGGACAACGTTGCTGTTGAAGAGTGGAGCCAGCAGGAATGTATCCAAGATTGTATCCACATCTCCTTCCCCTCTCAGCTTGAGGAGACTGCGCTTGGTGTCGATAAAGCATTTGGCCAGTCCATTTGATTTGGGGTGGTACGGTGGTGACAGAATGTGACTGACATCGTTAGCCTTACAGAACTCCCTGAACTCATGTGACGTAAACTGTGTCCCAATGTCGCTGACGATTGTGTCTGGAACACCATGCTGGGCACACAGTTTACTAAGTATTGCCACTGTTTGCCGGGACATCATGCTGGACACTGAAATAACATCCGGAGGCTTTGAGTAGGCGTCCACGACGTTGAGGAAGTGCCGTCCCAGATGTGGACCAGTGAAGTCTATGTGAATGTGCTCCGAAGGTTTTGTTGCTGGAGGCCACAAGTGCAGTGTTGCCTTGAGAGACTGCTTTGCTGCTGCTGCGCAAGGCCCGCACAGACAAACCATTTCTTCAATGTTGTGGTCCATGCCTGTCCATTCGTTGGATCCCCAGATGTCCTTGGTGAAGGAGTTTGAGAACTTTGGTCCACAGTGCAGTTGGAATAAGCACACATTCCCTAAATAGAACACACCCTTGCTTGATTGTGAGGGACTTTCGGCATCGGTAGAACCCTTTGAGATGTGGCCAGTCAGTGTGCTGGTGGAGAAGTCTGAGGTCTGGCCAATTAGACTTGATGAATTTCTTTACTGTTTGTAGTAGTACATCATTCTCGGTAATTGAGCTGAGTTTATCGAAGGTCACCGGAAGGTAACTGATCAGCACGCCCATGTTGAACTCGGCTTGGAGAGCAGTGACGATGACTTCTTCATCCGGTGCCAAGTGTGACAAAATAAGATGAGTGTGTCAGCCTGACCAAAATCCGTTGACTTCCTATACTCGATCCTAAAGTCATAGCCAAGAAGGGTTGCTGCCCAACGTTGTAGGTGATTGGCTGAATGAACTGGAATACCCTTGCAGTTTCCAAACAACAAAAGGGGTTGATGATACGTGAGAAGTGTGAAATGCTGTCTGTAAATATACTTGCAGAATTTCTTTATGGCGAAAATTAATGCCAGGCCCTCCTTCTCAATCTAACTGTAGTTTTGTTCTGCCAGTTTCAGTGAACAAGAATCATGAGCAATGGCCTTGACTGAGCCATCTGGCCACCGGTGTTGTATGAGGGTGCCCAGTCTGTGTACTGATGTGTCCACAGCGATGATCAATTGAAGTGACGGGTCATAGTGAGGGAGGAGGAGGTATGAATTAAGAATGCCTTTAATGTTTTCAAACGCTTATTGGCAGCGAGTTGACCATTTCCATTCATTGTCCTTCTTGGGGAGGTCATCAAGGGGTTGACAGATAAAGCGCATGTTAGGGATGAAAGGCTGGTAGTAATTGACTAGCCCAAGGAAGGAGCAGAGTGTAGTGATGTTGGTGGGTGCAGACATGTCGGCTACAGCAGTGATCTTTTGAGGGTCCAAGCAGCATCCCGTCCTCATTTCCATTGTTGTGTTCGCACGGCTCCTACAAGTTAACCCCACTTTTAATTCGCACCAACACTAAACTTGTAGTCACACACGTCACTCCACTGACCGCATGGCGGTTAGAACTAGACTCCCTTTGTCTACCAGTTTGCCCCATGTGGCCATGTGTTTGCAAACTGGAAGCTTTGATGAAGTGTCCCGAACATAACTGGACATTACCGAACGTTCCATGGGACTGCAAAGACGTTATAGCCAAGAGTCCCAACAATTTTCTATGGGGAAGGATGTACCAAAACACGGACACTAACAGGGCCAGACACTTGTGGGCTACCCTTTACTAGACAGATGTACAAGTTGTAATGTGGACTGGTGGCAGTAGAAACCCGGCTAGTCTGGTTGATCATGAGCACAGTTCCTGGAAAGAAAATTCAAAGAGTGTCCACACTAGCCGTAACTCCATTGCTGACCCACAACACTGCAGTTGCTGAGCTATGGAATTAAGATACACTGGGGATTGGAGACCCTGCAGAAACACTCTCCAGACATGCATTGGAACAGGCTGCACTTGACCGTTTCAAAGAAACTGTTATCACAGATGAAGATGGGCATTATGAAGTTTCATGATTTCAAATTTTTCTGTGTTCTGAATGTTGCATTCTTTCTTTTGGGTGATTCCTCAGCATCTGAAATTTATGTGTTGATATGCTGGAACACTCTGTCAGTTCCATCTTCATGGAAGATTGAAATGACAAATATGAAGCTTATTTAACTTGGCTTGAAGGTGATGAAGCTCTTCAAGAGAATCTGGATGTTGTAAGAAAAAGATGTGTCTCCACCACAACCAGACTGCTAGCTTAAGATAGGTATAGCGATTATAAAGCTGTGTTTGATGAGTGGGTGACAGACAAAGTGATACAGGTTATGCCATAAGAAGAGCTAAAAAATCTGGCTTACTACTTGCTGTATCAAGGTGTGTTCAAGACGAACTCCATGACCAAGATTAGATCTGTGTTTGTTGCTTCACACAGGGGGAAGAATGTACCCTCGCTGAATGACTGCCTTCAAAAGGGCCCAAGCCTGTTAGAACAGATTCCCCCCAATAATTGTGCAATTCTGAGTACAAAGAATTGGAGTTGTCCAAGACATAAAATGTGCTTTTCTACAGATTGCTGTAGCTGAGAAGGAACATGATTTTCTCAGATTTGTATAGTGGAAAAATTTCAAGGAGAGAAACTCAAGATATTCTGGCATCACTGGGTGGTTTTCAGACTTGACTGTAGTGAACTTCTGTTGGCTCCCATGCTCAGTCTACATTTGGGAAAAAAGCCCAGTCAAACTCAAGGTGATTTAAGAAGTTTTGAGAAAATCTCTTTACATGGATAACAATGTGACTTCTATGCAGAGTGAGGAAGAACTCTTTAAGTTCGTTCAAGAATCTAAGGAGCTGCTACCCAGTGCTTGGTTGGATCTTCATGGCTGGGAACATTCCACACTGCAAAAGGGTAATAAATCAAGTGAACCCATAACATTCCTAGGTTTGTTGTGGGATAAAGACGAGACAAAGATGTCCTACTCTGTGATATGAAACCTTTGGTAGAACATAATCAGACTGTAATGAGAGAGGAAAATTTTGTCGACAGTTCACAAGATTTTTGATCCAATTGTGTTTTCATGTCCAGTAACTGGGAGACATTTGTCAACAATTGTGTGAAGGTGATTTCGAAGCCTGACTATGAAGAATGGATGGAGACATGTCCCAGATGATCTCAATCCAACCACTCTACCATCCCATGTGTGTTCTGGAAAGGCCTTGTTGAGCTTCAGATGGTGGGAGTGACCCTCTTGATTGGAACAAAAGGAGGAAGATTTGCCTGACACTGAAGTGCAGTTCGATGAAGTAAAAATCACGAGGGAGGAAAGAAAGGGTGTTATTCCATATTTCCTCAGTACTATCATGGAAGAGAAGTGGCAACTGCAGCATTTTTCCTGATATTGCCAGATCTTGAGGATGATTGGATGGATGCTATGATTCATCAGAAACTACCAGAAGAAAAACAACAGATTGGAGGGAGAATTGCTTGTAGCAAAACTGGAAGGTGATGAAAGAAAGCTTCTAAACATTGTACAGTATGAAATCCTCAAAGAAGATGGAGATTTCAAATTGAAACTAAAATCTCTTTGCTAGCTTATCGATGAAGATGGTCTTCTTAGGGTGAAGACAAGAATTATCCGAAGAGAAAATAGTAATGAGTTTAGATGTCCAGTGGTTTTGCCCTTGAACTATGAGTTGGTGAAGAGATTGATTAGAGAAAGGCATCAGCAGTCTTTGCATGTGTGAGTTCAAGTCATACTCAGTGATCTGCACCAACACTTCTGCATTCTAAGGGGGAGGAAAATGGTACGAGGAGTGATAGCAAAGTGTGTACAAAGGAAAAGATGTGCAGCAAAGGGGATTGAAACAATTCCTATGCCATTACCAGAGGAAAGGGCCCAAGATACCTTGGTTTTTGAGGTAAATGAAGTGGATTTAACCGGATCTCTGTACTTGAAGGATGGGGAAAAGATGTGGATTATGATGTGCCCATGTGCTATATATCATGCAATGCACTTCAAATTAATCAAAATCTCTCCACTGATGGTTTCATGTAGGGGCTGAGAAGGTTTATAGCGAGACAGTGTCAACATAAAGTAATTTACAGGTAAGTGGGACCAAATTTTTTGGAGCTGAAAACCTGTTGAAGTCCCTTGACTGGACCAAGATTACCCAAGAGGCCTCCATTTTGAGAATTCATTGGAAATAACACCCCCTCCCCCCATACAGCTGCCTTGTGGGGTGGACAGTGGGAGTGAGTAATTCAGATAGTAAAGAAATGTTGAGAAGACTCTTAGGAAGATCTTCCCTCCAGTATGAAGACTTACAGATAATTCTTTGTGATACTGAAGCTGTAATCAACTCCAGACTTCTAGCCTACCTCTCTGAAGATCCCAAGGACTTGTCTCCCCTCACCCCTGCTATGATCATTCAAGGTACACCAACCATGAGTGTGCCTATCTTGGAACATGTGGACTGAGTTAATACCACTAAATAGTTCAATTATCAAGAAAAACTGAGAGAAGACATACGAGAAATTCAGAGATAAGAACCTGGGTCTTCTGAAACAAACAGCAGGGTAAAAAGAAAGGACCTGAGGGTGTCAAGGTGGGAGATTTAGTGCTGGTTGGGTAAAACAGGAAGAAGAGGTTGGACTGGATTTTGGAGCTAGTTGTTGCCCTTTTCCTTAGAAGTGATGGTTGTGCCTGGGTGTTGAGAGTGAAGACAGCCCTTGGAGAACTGACCAGAACTGTGCAACATGTCTATCCTTTAGAGATAAGATGGATAAATTCCCTGCTCTGTAGCCATGAAGAGGAGAACCCCTTGCTGACCAGTGATGTGGAACTCAAGCCAGCTGGTGTTGAAAAGAATATGCCTACTAATGTTAAGAAAACTGTGAAAAATAAAATGGGAGGAAAGTGATTAAACCCAACAGATTATGATTAGTCTGCTAGTTGTGTCGGTTATGGAGTCTCAAGGAAGGTTTGCTGTTTTGATTTTTCGTGCTGGCTACTAAAAAATCAAAAAGGGGTTTGGATGTTGCATTCTCATTGATCCAGTGTGAGAGGGCCTTGGCAATCATACTGTAAGGTGGGGAGAAGGGTGGGGGAAGTAGTAGTGGAACAAAAGGAAGCATGGATGACTGACACTCTTGAGCAATTTTGTGCCTGGTATTGTTGTACTTAGTGTGAAAGACTAAAAATACATTTAGCAACTCTGAAGACGAGTGGCTAGTGCAGGTAGAGAAGAAGGCAGTGGTGTAGACTGCTGACACCACACCTAATGTCTCAAAATTTGGTATTTTGTGCCTAGTTTTTTATGTTCATATTGTTTAAGTACAGTTCAGTTATCAATTTAAAAAAAGTTCAGTTACGTTTTAGTTTCTTAAATTTGTTTGGTGAATAAAAATAATGTCCTTTGTTACTTAGTATTTAATAAATGTTCACTTTTATATAGAATGAAAAAAAAATCCAGTGGATGCAGAGCCTAATGAAATGTGTTGTGCATGTGTATAGTTGCAGTGTTTTGGTTATTATAATACAGCAGCATGGTAATGCAAGACTATATGATTATGATAAATGGTTGATAGGTATGTTCATTTTAAAGTTAGCTGGAGTACTGAATAAAAAGTTTGGACCAGTCTGCAAGGTCATCTACATACTCTGATAGCAAAAGAACTTTATGGTTCCTAGTCCCAACAGGTATTTATCAATCCTCCAATAAAGTTAAAATATACAATATATTGTAGCACTGCTGAACTACAGATAGTATTAAATGGTGCACTTGTGCATACCTCCTCCCTTAGTGGTGGCAGTGACAACAGAACTCGGCTTCCCATTACCAACAGAGTTTACTGCTGTGAGAAACAGTTGATAGCTAGTGCCACACTTCACCGCATCCAGTGTGTATGTCTTTCTGTCTGGGTCAATCATCACCTCCTGCCACTCCCCAAATTCTTGTTTATAGCTCAAGGTGTATCCTGCAGGTAATTAGACAACATATTACTCATAAAAAGTGGCCAAATCAACTGCACTTAACTAGCTTATAATGCAGTCAAATGTTGTAGAACTGTTAGTAGCAGCAGTTGAAGTATGGCAGTGGTGGTGGTGGCGGTAGTGGTGGTGCTGGTGATGATCAGCTTTGGGTTCAACAACAAAAGGAATTTCTTGGAAAAGCTAAGTACATAGTAATTCTTAGAAAAGACACTCTGTGGTCAGGTTGTAGTATATTAATCCTTTATCGCACACCTGAGCCAGACATTTAGTACATTTTTTATTTGAACCATGCATAAACAAAAGCGGTTCCCATTCAAGAAAATGTCACAGCAGGAAATAAGTTCAGTCCTCCAGTAAACTTCAAGAGCAACTGCTACAGGAACTAATGGTCATCTTGACTAATTCCTAAAATTAACAGTGACAAATCACTCATAAGTTATGAGATGCTGAAAGGGCCATCGGTTGCCACCACTAAGCCTGAAACCCAAGGAATTATAACTTTCTAATACAGACTAATGAGATTCTGACACTCTCATCCAGTGGATTCTTAAAAAATGATGGGACACTTCAATCATATGAAGGAACCAATCAGAAACCGTTAGATTCATGTGAGTATCATGATGAATTATTCTGACCAAAATCTCAAACATATTTTGACAGGCACAAAAGACAGAATTTGAAGTGCTCTAGCAGTCATATCCCCACTGTAAAATTTGTGTGATTAAAAAAAATACTATGTACATGATATTGATCAGCAGGACTCCAGTGGTAATGTAACAGTAAATAAAAGTGAATTCAATTAAAATAAGGATGAAACTTCACCTAATGTCATAAAATGACACTGTATCCTGTACAGGACTCATTCACAAACAAAGCTAGGCCAAGCAAAGTCACCCAAAAGGTGGTCATGTGTATATAATATAACATTAAAAACTCCACATTTTACCTACACTGTTTATGTGCTTCATATGATATTCTGAATAGACATAAATTATTGTCCCTACACAGAATTAACAACTGGTATTTATACCTCTTTATTTAAGGTCTGTTTAAGAATTCTGTTGGTCATTCTTGGGCTAAAGTGGCTGGGGCAGCTAAACACCCACCTGCCTCTAGTAAAAAAAAAGGTAAAGTGATCACGTTATAGGCCCGGTGTGGCCCAGCAGAGGGTGGGTAGAGGTATAGCTCTACTCTTCCATGACCGTGGCACTAGAAGGGGGTGAGTGGTCAGCAGCATGCCCCGGCCACACTTTACCCCCAGGAAAGAACTGGTACCCATTTTACAGGAGGCTGGGTCCCCACCAGGACTCGATCCCAGACCATTCAGCCCATAGTCAGCCGCTATACTGACTGAGCTACCCGGCCCACCTGCATCTAGTGCAGAGGTTAAAGAAAGAGTAGAGCTATACATCTACTACCCTTCTGTGCCATCATGGCAGGTTATATGGTGAAATTTACCTTCAATTTTACTGGTATATTTAAGCCTACGGCATGAAGAAGAAACATTCTGCAGGTGAAATATGTGATTTGCTGTATGAAGTTCCTTGCAGTTACCCTTGACATTTCCAGTAAACTCACAGATAATTTAAAATTAAGTCACAGCTAGCATTTATTCAATTATTTCTCTAGCCACAATTCAGACAATGGCTAAGCACTTCTTTTTGTAGAAGTTTGTTCCCGGAAGGTACCACTCATTTTAGCCATGGCATCACAAACAAATCCTTTTTAAGTGAACAAAGTAATGAGTGTTTTCTAAACTTATGCTGTTGGCCAGTTCACCTCTATATGTTATGCTGAATGGCAGATGGAATAGTGTACTTGGTATAGAGACTTCCCATGAGCTGGGTGGTCTGGGGATCAAATTCTGCTGGGAGTGAGATTTTGTGTGCCCATCCAGACAGCCAAGAAGCCCACCCACCATCCTGCACAATGGATATCAGGTCTTTCCCACTAGTAAAGTTGCTGGGGTGTGATGTTGAACACCTTCTAGTCCAAAGGTTGCAAATGAGCTGAAGCTATAATTCTGCTTCCCCTCTGTGCCTACACAGGCATGTCATGGAGTGACTTTTACCCTTACCTTTCCCATGTGAGGGTAAGGTAAGATTCATCCTACAACAGGCCATGAAGGCCAAGAGGGGGAGTAGAGATATGACTCTACTTTTTCTATAACCTCATTGCTGGATGGGGGTGGGTGATCACAGCCACAACCCAGCCGCTGTGCCCACAGGAAAAAAGACATGATACCCACAGTACAAGAGGCTGGGTGGGCTCCAGGGTTGGTCTGGATAGGTGTGGAAAATGTCTCCTCCACTGGGATTAAATTCTCAGACCATCCAGCCCATAGTGAGTTGCTATAGAGACTATGCTATCCCAGCCCAAAAACCTGTTACACGATGCAGAATACAAAGACTCACCAGTTACTGGACTCCCACCATTATCAGGTAGTCGCCACTGAAGTGATAGGCTGTGAGTTGCTGTGGCTGCCACAGAGAGATGAGGTGGGCCTGGAGGCACTTGTACAGTTATCCCATATGTGACTTCATCTCGACCAAACACATTTTCTGCTATGCAGGAATAGTTGCCAGCATCCTCAGGCTTAAGTGGACCAAGTACCAGTCCTCCATCTGGGAGTAGTCGATGATGCCTGTTCCCTGATGAAGCTGTGATGGAGTTGCCACTGGGACCACGCCAACTACGATTAGGAGCAGGAAGACCCACAGCATGGCATACCAACATTATGTTCTGACCTGCTCCTGCCACCATTCTCCGAGAAAATGAAGCAATCCTTGCTGGCACTGAAGTAATGAAGAAATAACCATGTAGTTCAACAACAATGGGCTCAATCATTACAAACAATTAACTACTAACTTAATGATTGACAGACTGACTGATGTGACTGACTAACCCATCAACTAGACATATAATCAACCAAACACTTCTATGGAGCAATCTCTTTTGAGACACTTCTTGGACATCTAAATATTGGAACATGAAGGCACTATTTTCCTTCAAAACATCAGGAACTGATAACCCAGTGATATGGCATCACATCTCAGCAGAACTGAGTCTTCAAGCCAACAGCTGCCCAGTTCCTCAAGAAATTTCCTACATTTTGTGGAACCTATCATAGTTAAAGTGTTTCAAGCACTCCACCCAAGAAGTGAAACGTCACCTCTGGATTCTGGAGCTTGTGGAACCTTGATGCTGTTCTGCCCTTCTCCTATTATTGTGGAGGCAGTTACCCAGAATTCATATTGCTGGAACTCCTTGAGTCGACGAACCTCATAGGTATGTTCTCTATCCCCAAACACAGTCTCCTTATGCTCATCCTGTTAATATAAATCAAGTACCATTATTTACTGCTATGCTGCATATGTAAAAAAAATTACATAGTATGCTACTGTATAACTGCTGTGATTTATGAAGGGAATGGAAGTACCCACCTCCATCTAGAGCTGAGGTGAAGAATGAGTGAAGCTATACATTTGCTTCTCCTGTACATCTTCATGTTACATATAGGGACAACTTTTATCTTGGCCTTTATGGATGTACACTGAAATCTGAATTTTAAGTTCTGCTGCCAAGTGTAATCCTAAATTTAGTAAACATTTTCCCTAGTCCAAGTCAAACTCAACATATTCATAAGCAATGTGTTGATTTCTAGTATTTAGTGAATTCTGATCAAGTAAATAACACAAAATTGGTGACAGGAATTAAGTTATAGAATTCACACCTTGATTTAGGGCACCTGTGGCTGAAACAATAACTGATATCAATGTGTCATCTTTGCCAGATCATTACTACATAACCACTGTGCTTATTTCACATGTCATTATTTATTTTGGAGACTGATGTTATTGATAAAGCAGTTGTATTTATTTGTATAGAAAAAGTTTACTGACTATCATATATAAACTATTTCATCATAATTATCCACATTTCTGGCAAGAACATGAACAATTCCAAGATGAATAGCACAAAATCGTGATTAGTTAAAATGTCAATTTTGTGCAAGAACAGCCATTCCTCCAGAGATAGTTAGAAAGGGATTTCGTTGTATAGACACACACCTACTTATGTAACAGTTAGATTACTGAAACTAAAGGTCCATTGCAAGTTAAATTTTGCACATGTTGGATTTCAGTATGTAAATATAATACATGGAGGCATGCAGAGGTGCAGTTGGTTGAGGCACTGTGCTACAAGCTGGAAGACCTCAATGGTTTCACTGAAATTTTTTCATTGACCTAATCCTTCCAGCCACATATGGCCCTGGGGTGAATTCAGTCTCTAACAGAAATGAGTATAAGGAATATTTCCTGTGGTTGTAAGGGCAGCTGGTGCATAGGGCTGACAAAATTACCACCTTCATGTCTTGAAATCTGGGAGCCTTGACCTTCCTGAACCCTATGGGCATGTGAAAGGCCTGTATAGGGATTGCTTTATTTTTACCTTTACATACTACACACACACACACGCACACACACACACACGCGCACGCGCACACGCGCGCACGCGCACACAAACATACACAAACACACACACACAATTGTAAACACAAGGAAAAATGCACTGTGAACTTTTTCTTTTGTGGAAAATTGCAGTAGTAGGGGTGCATCAGTAAAGAAATCAGATCTGATTGGAAATTAAAGTAGAATAAGGCAAGGATATCTTCTGTTATTGCTCTTACTGCCATCACAGACAAGATTATGGGGATAGGCAGGCTATGGGAAAGAGCCCAACCCAAGCACAATGCTAGTACATAAAGCTGCAACATCAATAGGCAGAGACATATGCAGATTCATACTGATGTTAAAATATAATTCATGTTTCGTAAGTGGGTAAGTTGATGTTTCATGTGAAGAAGTGTGATGTGAATCAAAATTCAATTTCCTCTGTGAATTAGAGTACAAACTTCCAATAAATAATTGTATCCAAATTAATATGGGCAGAGTGATAGAGTTATATTTGCGTGGACAGGTATGATGAGACAGGCTGATGAAAGTAAAGGAACTACAAGAAGCCACCACATATTTTTAAACAACATGTACATATGGGGAAAAGAGTAACATAAAAATATTACATTCATAAAGAAATGAAGAGCAGTTCAGTGAAACATGAAATACAGAAAACTCTAATTAATTTTGCTTGTTGTTTGTACAAATATTAGAGTTGATTATTTGTGAACTTAATATTATTCTAGTTGAAGAATTAAAAACCAACTAGATATCACTTGTTATATTTACTTTACTTCTTAGATACTCAACATGTTTCGGGCATTAATATGTTCATCTTCAGGAGTTTTGCGACTATGTTGTTGAACTACCACATTGGCTGTATTGTTCTGCAACAATGGAGAAGTTAGTATTAGTGTAATTTTGGTGTTTAGTGGTGTGTGTTAGGTGTGATATG
>Ga0123355_10002537_pt1 | contig 25869 bp, 22 predicted proteins | sample TergutEmb28metaG_3_FD_89872 | JGI IMG/M metagenome (GOLD analysis project Ga0123355, IMG submission 89872) | Embiratermes neotenicus P1 segment gut microbial communities from Petit-Saut dam, French Guiana - Emb289 P1 | ecosystem: Host-associated > Arthropoda: Insects > Digestive system > Gut ...
CATTAACACTGAACCGCATTGATGACCTATATGAACAAACTATTCTGAATCAAGTCAGTGGGGGCACGTCAGTAACAGGCGCGTCTATCGTAGTAGTCAAGCTAAGCTAATCAATTGATCATCTTTATTTAACAAACAGGGTGGGATTTTTCCAGCCCTGTTTGTCTAGTTTTAGGGGTTGGATTTCTTTTTGTACAACAAATCCACAACGAAATACTAGTTAAGATTATGCTCTATATGGCATCACTATATTTTTTGTGATAGAATATCGATTAAACAATGAATTAGGAGTGATTACATGCCATTTTACGATTTGCGTTGCCCCTCTTGTGAAAAGGAGTTCAATATTTCAGCTTCTATCTCGGAAAAAACAGAGAAGCGTGTCCCTTGCCCAGAGTGTGGCTCATACAATTTAGAGACCGTTTTTAAGGGTTCTCCCGCTTATATCATAAAAAGCTCGAAGGCGTCGAAATGCCCTAACAGGCATTCTTGCGGCGGCGCAGGTTGCCATTAGGCATCCTAAAAAGTTTAGTTTTTCCAAGGAGACAAAAACAAGTGAAATTAATTAAAACGCAAGAAGCTGTCGGCCAAATCCTTTGCCATGATGTCACCCAGATCATCAAGGACATAAAGAAAGACACGCTCTTCAGAAAAGGCCATGTGATTACTGAAAACGACATACCCATGTTGCTAAGTCTTGGCAAAGATCATGTATATATATGGGAGAATAATGAAAACATGCTTCACGAAGACGAAGCATCGGAAATTCTGCGAGAATTGTGCCAAAATGAAAATATGAGCTACACTGGCCCAAAGGAAGGGAAAATTGAACTGATCGCTGACATAGATGGCCTCTTTTTAACTGATATCGAACGACTATGCAATGTGAACAGCCTTGGAGAAATGATCATTGCGACACGCGCTTCAGGAACGCCTGTAAAAAAGGGTGACAAGCTTTGTGGTACGCGTATCATCCCGCTGGTAATTGAAAAGGAAAAAATGGAGCAGGCACGCCAAGTAACAGGTGACGAGCCGCTTCTTAGATTATTGCCCATAAAGTCAAAGTCTTACGGGCTCATCACCACGGGAAATGAGGTTTTTCACGGACGAATTGAGGATATGTTTAGCCCAGCCATCAAGACAAAGTTGGATGCGTACAGATGCAGAATGATATCACAGAAGGTTTTAGACGACGATCCGGAAAAAATCACTTCAACCATCCAAAACATGTTAGACATTGGTGCAGAAATGGTTCTCTGCACCGGTGGCATGAGCGTAGACCCCGACGATAAAACACCGCTCGCAATAAAAAACGCAGCCGATAGGGTTGTAAGCTATGGTGCCCCCGTTTTGCCAGGCTCAATGTTCATGCTCGCCTATATGGCCGATGGCAGGCCCATCTGTGGGTTACCAGGCTGCGTTATGTACTCGAAACATACAATATTTGATTTGGTTCTTCCACGTTTGCTTGCAGACATGACTGTGACTACCGAATGGCTGGCAAGTCTAGGCAATGGTGGATTGTGTTTAGATTGCGCGGAATGTCATTACCCAAAGTGTAGCTTCGGGAATGGCTAGTTTACCTTAGCTGCAAAAGCCCCCCCATAAATGGCAGCCAGAATGCAAGGATTATCACTAAGGCAATTTGCAAAAAAATTGTAGACTTGCCCATGTCGGTCATTCGGTAATATCCCTTACTGTATGTTATCAACTGTACAGTATCTAATGGGAACAGATAGCAATTACATGCACAGACAGCAAGAACTATTATTAAATACGACGGCGGGACTCCATTGGCAATGGCAATTGTCACAAATGGGCCCGCCAGCACTGTGATAAGAGCCGGTGCAGAAGTTATCAATAAAAGCATAACGAATGCCACTACGGCGGCAAATCCAACCAACATATTTACTGACAATGTAAGATGGGCAGGGTACAGTGTTTCGACTAACCAAGCACTAACATTGTTTTCTACCAGCATACTAGCTGTTGACAAAACGGTTCCGCTTAGAAAAATTATGTCCCAATTTATGCTAGGCAGGAATTTGTCCCAAGACAAAACATTAATACCTGGCATAAAAAACAAAGCACAACCCAATACCGCAATCGTAAACACTTCTAACCCTTGTATCCAAGAAGACGCTATCCAAAGAACAAGCATGGCTGCCATGATAATTATCACGGAGACTTCTTTTCTATCCATTTTTCCCTTTACTTCTATGTGTTCCATGTACCGAACAATTATTTCGGAGCTAATCTGGGCCGGTTTGTACACTTTTATAATGAGGAACCAAGCAAAGGGTATCAAGAGGATTACCATAGGGATTCCTATTGCCATCCACTGGACAAATGTTATCGTTTCTCCTGTGTACTGCTCCAGAAGCCCAATAGCTAGCAAGTTGAGCGACGAAGATGCTGGTGTAGACATGCCCCCAATCATAGTTGCGACTGGGATTGCAATCATAAATGCTTTGCCGATAGATTTTTTATCTTCACCGTCTTCCAGAGAATTGACAAACTCTAAAGCGATTGACATCATGATAGCGCATGTTGGCACATTTGACATAAAAAATGATGTTGCCGCAGTGGCAATCATCATTACTAGGAGAATGCTTTCTATACGGGTTCCTGCCCTCTTTAAACCTACCAGTAAAATACGTTTGGTAATAGGAACATTGCTTAAAGCCCCAGCAATGCCAAAAGAGGCAATAATAAAGAAGATTACCGGATGGGCAAATCCGATCACTGCCCCTTCAAACCTTTCAGTTGCATTTATTATCGGCGATAACCCAATAGTTAATAAACAACTGACAGGTATAGGCAATGCCTCAGTCAACAACAAGATAAGGAAAAACAATGTGATCCCTATTGTATTTTTACCTTCTAAGGTCAAGCCAGCGGGTACAGGTGCAAGCAATGTTAGAAGCAAAATCAAAACTGCCAAACCTAAACCGATTTGTTGGCGTTTTTTCACTAGTAATCCCCGCTCTCGCATTATTCTAAGCACAATGATTACAGCAATACAAAACAAAGCTACTCTATCTCACCATAGCCCAGTTTCTTCTCCCTGACTCTAGTACCTAGTACCTAGATCAGTGCTTTCGTATCAGATCAAAAGCTTCAGCCCGAGTGGCTTTTTTATTACGGAAAACGCCTCTTATAGCAGAAGTGACAGTTTTCGATCCAGGCTTTTTAACCCCACGGACAGTCATGCACATATGCTCGGCTTCGATCACCACCAGCACCCCGTTAGCATCAAGCACCTTCTCAATGGTATCTGCTATTTGGCCTGTCAGACGTTCCTGCAGCTGCGGCCTTTTTGCATAAACTTCAGCCACCCGCGCCAGCTTAGATAAGCCCACAACTTTCCCGTTTCGTGGTATGTATGCGATGTGGGCATGTCCTATAAAAGGCAGCAAATGATGCTCACAGATAGAGTAAATTGGTATGTCTTTAACTAGCACCATTTCGTCATGATCTTCTGAAAATATTTTAGATAGAGTCTCGTTTGGATCCTGAGAAAGCCCTTGAAAAGCCTCCTCATAAAAACTAGCTACGCGGCTAGGCGTCTCTATTAGCCCTTCCCGCTCGGGGTCTTCTCCAATTGCTTCTAAAATATCCCTAACAGCGTTTTCGATTTTTTTCTTGTCAATCATTTAAAAACCCCCTCTCAATCTATTAAGTATAGCTTTATCAGTTCGTTTTGTAAATATAGTTCAGTGAGCTCCCATAAACCTCGCTTATAATGGGGAATTGCGAGTCAAGCCTGGGTTAAGCCCACGATGACGATTCTCAAAATTGCCTCGCGTGGCTACCTTGATACTACAGACGATCTTTACTTGCCAAAAAGATAAATACAGAATACAGAAAAAAGCAGAAATTTGTGAAAAGTTTTTTCTTGACATGAACAGCAAGTTAATGGTAACATTGTATTAAGTAAAGTACAAATGAAGTCAAAAACATAAAAATTACTCAAACAAGTGAATACATAGTTATATATAAACTTAATATGACCTACAAGCAAATCACAAAAAAACTTAATAACATTTCAAGCGCAAGCACAGCTAAAGCCCATCAGGGGGTCATGCTGTTGTGAGTGGAAAAACGGAACCCGGTGAGAATCCGGGACGTGTGAGGCTGAAATGCCAAACATCGGCACCGTAAGCGTATTGAGGCTATAACCCGTTGCGAAAGCAGGCCACTATGAAGGAGCAATCCAACATTGGGAAGGCGGGGTTATGGACGTTGAAGCTGTAATAAGCTTCTAGAATTGCGCAAGTCGGTAGACGAGCTTGAAACTGCGTCCGTTGCAGGCCTTTATTTTATATGCGATAACTGCAAGCAAGCGGACTAAACAAATAGCGGGAAAACGACCGTTACTGTGGCCACCGTCCAGGGCCTATGTAATGGTTGTTTTTTTATTATAAATTGATAATGGAAAATTGCTTTGATCTTTCCATCCCGCACTTTTGCTGAGTATAGGTGCTACAACGCAAAAGTAATGCGCAATAACCTCCTTAGATATACACCCATGCAACGTTCTTGCTAATATGTTGCATGGGCGTTTATCGTTCTTGTGGCAAAACTGACCTTCTGGTAATATAGCAATTCAGTATATCTTAAAACGCAAACGAAAATGTGCTCCTATGCAACGCTCTTGATAATATCGTGCATAGTCGATTATCTTTTCTTGTTATGAGAAATAGACTCACTCTACAAGCCCATATTTAACTTTAATCCGATCAAGCTTTTCAAGCATTGGCCGAGAAATGGTTATTAGAAAAAACACTGTAGCGGCAGCGTGTACGAGGTCAAATGGTATGCCTTGCAAATATGCCAGCAAAATCATCTCTCTAGTAGGGTTCGGCTGCCACATAATCACACTAGCAGGATTCATTATTCCACCGTAAATAATAAAAGTGGCAATACCCCCGAATATGGCTAAAGGCATCGGTGAACGGCGCAGAAGTCCTTTTCGGAACAAAATACCTGCCAAAAATCCAATTACACCAAAAGCAAACATTTGCCAGGGCGTCCAGGGGCCTTGCCCAAAAAACATATTGCTGACGAAACCAGTCATAGCTCCAACGAGAAAGCCCGATTCGCCACCAAAGGCAACACCAGCTATAATCACCATTGCCACTACAGGTTTAAACTGTGGCAACATAAAGAAAGCCGATCGCCCTGCTACAGCTATAGCACACAAAACAGCGATTACAATGGTTTCACGAGCCTGTGGCTTTCTACCCTCGAAGACTAGCATAAAAGGTAACATGGTTTGCAGAATAATAAGCATGGAAATGAAATAAAACCTACGGTCATCAAGAAACTGTACCCCTAAGTAGATTGTAACGGGTATGGTTAACAAAGTGAGTACCGCGGCTGCAATAGTGCGTTTGGATAATGGGCGTTTCTGGTGTTGGGGTACTCTATCCCCTCGCTTCCAAAACACAGACGCTGTAATTCCAGCCGCACCTACAATGAACGCTAGCAAAATGCCTATGTAGATAGTAACATTCTCTTCAGCGACTGCTACAGCTGCGGAACCGCCACCTACAAATGCGAAGAGATTCCCACGGTGTACCCATGACAAATAGAAGGCTACCATAATCAGCATCATGGACGCCAAAAAAAACCATTCGTGAGTTTGAGGCAATTGAGGGCGAACTTTGGATAAAGCCTTATGGATTGCGGATGGTTCGAGTGTATTTGTAGCTCTGCCAAGTTGGTTCATTTCGCAGTTTAACTCTGGGTCGTGCGCTTCCGTTTCTAAGCTCATGTCCAAGTCATGCACTTCCGGTTGAGCTGGCATTTTACCACCAAGCGAAAGCACTACATCTGCAGTGGTTATTGCACTAGGCAATATGTGCCGTGCCATACGGTTGGCAGTAGTCGTATAAAAACTGTTGCCACTGAAAAAATCCCTCGGGATATTTTCGGTAACTATATTACCATCGAAGAATAGAGAGCATCGATCTGCATATTCAGCGCAAAACTCCACATCATGGCTTACCAGCACTATGGCAACTCCGGATTTCGTTAGCTTGCGAAGTATTGCAGCGAATGTCTGTTTATATTCGGCATCGAGCCCTTTGGTGGGTTCGTCCAGCAACAAAATTTTGGGCTGTAACAACAAGCACTTTGGCTAAAGCAGCACGTTGCTGTTCACCACCAGATAAATCGTATGGATGGCTCTCTAAAAGACCCTCAAGACGACATAATTTTTCAATGAAAGCTAGCTTATAGGCTATTTCATCTTTTGATAGTTTTTGCTCCGACAGTATTTCAAGTAAATCGCCTTGCACTGTTTTTGCAACAAACAAGGATTGAGGGTTTTGTGGTAACGCATATACCTTTGAATCAGCATAAACGGTTCCGCGATAGGGTTTGTTTAGATCAGCAATAAGGGACAAGGTCGTGGTCTTACCTGTACCGTTACCACCAAGGATAGATGTGATTTCCCCATAGCGAGCTTTGAAAGTGAGCCCCTTAACTACGTCTGGCAGGGATTTTTCATATTTAAACCAAACTTCTTTTAGTTCCACAGCAATTTTTAAATCTAAGGCCTTAAACGATTCAGAAGCCTCTGGCCGCTCTATATTAATTTTTTGTTGATTTAACCAATTCGCCCCGTCACGGGCAGTTATCGGTACTTCTCCCCTATCACATGTGCTGTTGGCAACAGACATCCACACACGCATTGCCGTTGGCATTGCCAGAAACATACTACTTTCATGCTGACGAAGCCGCAAGCCTACCTCACGTGGCGCTCCCTCTTCAAAAACCTCACCTTTATTCATCACCACTACTCGTGAGGCCAGCGGAAAAGCTTCTTCGAGTCTATGCTCCGTAAGGATCACGGTAACTCCAAGCTCACGGTTGATTTTCGCAACTGTAGCCAAAAATTCACCTGCAGCAATGGGGTCTAGTTGACTTGTAGGCTCGTCAAGTATTAAAACAGACGGCTGCAAAGCCATTACCGAAGCAAGAGCAAGAATTTGCTTTTGACCACCAGACAGCTCAGTTACAGGCTTATGAAACCATGTTTGTATCCCAAAAAAGCTTGCCATTTCTGCAACACGCAAGCGTATTTCGGGAGTCTTCAAACCAAGGCTCTCCAAACCAAAAGCCAGTTCGTGCCAAACCTTATCCGTTACAATCTGATTATCCGGCGATTGTAGTACGAAACCTATTTTCGCAGCAGCAGTTCTGTCATCCAATTCGCTTAAGATAGTTCCATCAAAGTAAATCGCCCCTGACCTTATTCCATGTGGGGCGATAGATGGTTTTAGCTGCCGCAAAAGCGTGGTTTTGCCGCAACCGGATATACCGCAAATTACGACAAACTCTCCACGCTCAATAGTCAAATCAATGCTTTTTAGTATCGGCACTTCTCTGTTTGGGTATGTAAATGTTAGGTTTTCAATCCTATACGTCTCCAAAACAAATCCTCTCTTATGTTTACTATAGTTGGGAACAAACCAAGGGCAAAGTATGCCACAAAAATGGCGATCGTGGGTAAGCCGGCCCATTCCCCCTGGATTGTGGGGAAATAACGAAAGCGGTATACCCCAGTTACCGGGCCTGCAATCACTACAGCGATGCAGATAAGCATGTAAATAGTTGCTTTTCTGTCCCTGGCATCAAAAGTGTATATAGAGAATGCAGAACGACCCTGCAGGCCGTAGCCTCGAGCTTTCATACTGTCGGCTGTATCAATAGCGTTTTCCAATGCCCATGTCACCATTATAGATAAAATCTTTAAACCGTGCCGTGCCTTCTTGAAAACATTACCACTTGATACATCACGCCCTATACACTTTTGAGCGTTGGATACCACCTTAATTTGATCCCGAAAGCGCGGGACAAATCGCAAAGACATAGCAAGTATTAACGACAATGCAGGAATTGCTCTGCCGAACAAATATACGATTTTATCACTCTCAATCACTTTATTGAAACAGGAAAACCAAGTAATGACGGTAATGAGCATAGTTGCTGCAGCTATGCCATACATAGTCGATTCAAGCGTAATCGGGTTACCATTTGGCAGATAAGCTAGAATCGTACCCCCTTGGTGATTAAACAAGGGGTTCAATACAGCTGTAAACATCAACATTGGTAACATGAAGATCAAAGTCATCCGCAAAGCCTTTCTTCCGTTAAGATAAACTGCATAAGAAGATGCAGATATCAGCGAGATGAACAAAGCGACGGGATGCATTAAAAACATTGCAAAGCCTATTACCGCTACAAAAAAGAGCAGGTTTACAATTGGGTGGAAACCTGCAAAAGTACATTTATTCATCTAAATGCCCACCATCAATGCGTCTATCTTCATAAAACTTGCCCTCCGCTAAATGAGAGTTTTGCATAAGCTATAGCCCCGCACCCACATCGCGGCCCAGGTCGACAGTATACACCCACTCAATCACATCGCCAGCTTGTAGAAAATACCTAGAAGAGCCAAAACTCGCAAATTGGCCGTTTACTTTATATAGCCACCCTGATAAAGGCCCAGCATCGAACTCATAGATATTGTTGATTGCATTGATGTATGCCGAATCATAAATAGGTGTGTTTCGGAAGGCCATATGGATTCCAGCATTGCGCATTTCACGAAGAAGCACATCGAATACACTATCGCCTTCTGAAGCACTAACAACTGTTGCGGGAAATATCACCCCATTAGATGGGACAAGTTCATGTTTTTCACGATCCAGCAGATTCATATTGTTTAGCAAGGTGTCACATCGCACAGAAAGGGTAACAGTAAAGGTAGCTCCACCATTGGCTCCTTCCGGTTCAGTGGGCTCGGCAGGTGCGGGAGCCACTGTAGGTGTATGGGCAACTGTGGGTGTAGGGGCAACTGTGGGTGTGGGGGCTGTGGTGGGGGTTGCATTGGTAACATAAGTGTGAACTGCATCCAACTCTGTTTCATCGAATGTAGTAATCGGCTCATCCAACCATGCTCGAATCTCCTCTGAACCCCTGCTTTCAATTGAGGTGGATATTACTGGTGAAGGTGTAGGACCGGATTGCGAACCCATGCCTTCGGATTGGGCTACATCCGTACTGTCATCGTTGCTTGGGGAATGGGACTCTGTTGGCTCGGATCTGGCGAAACGTTCAGAAATTCCATTTTCCTGTTCATCTCTCGTGCCCGGTGTGACCTGCCTCATATTACGCTGCAGATCGCTGTCTGAACCCAACGATGATTCCGAGTCTATTTCTGCACCAGCTCCGACAGGCGAAGAATAATCTTCGCCTGTCGAATCTATTTCATGACTTGATGTACCAGCCTGGCTGTCAAAGCCAGACTGAGTTATCGTTTCCATTTCAAGTGGCTCTGCAGTTGGTACTATGCTGTCGTAGTGCGCACCATAGAACCAAGCACCCGTAAGCGCAGCTGCAATGACGATAACAACAATAATCTTTGTTCTATATTTTTGCATGAAAACCCTCTATGTTCTAGCGTCTTGTTCTATCAGACATTCTGTACAGGCTGTTCTGCCCCTGAGCGGTGCGCCTCGCCGCTGTGAGGCCATACAACGCCTGTTCGGTAGACATTAGGCTTCCTTCTGTACTTCCTGGGGAATGCCTGAAACTACCGTCTTGGTTTCTAAAGGTCAGAATGTTGTCAACTATGGTATTGCCGTTTTTAACAAAACGCGAATCGTTATATGATATACCTAGTTCACTTATGGCAACCAGCACCTGTACCGCACTTTCAACACTCGTAAACCCACCATTTGGTCTCTGTGTACGTGATAGAAAGGCCAAAGCCCTATCTATCGCATCTCTGACACCAGGGTGATCCTGATATTTTGCTAATGCCTGAAGTGCCATACCTGTTAAATTAATATCGGCTGTTTCGCTCGGGTCAACCTCACCGGCTGCACCGGCTGTCAGATTCCAACCGCCGTCATTCAGCTGTCGCCGTAAGATTTCATTCACATACATTTCCCGAGTAGCCTGGGTTCTTACAGCACTGTTTGTGGGCATGACATAATCCAAGCTATCCAGCGCGAGCAATGCGAAGATTGGCCCATTAATGCCCTGCCAGATGGTTTGATCGAAGTCCGCCAGTGGGGTTAGCAGGTTGTGGCCTGCTACATTGCGAGGGTCGAACCCCGCTGCGGTCAGAGCAAGAATAATCCGTGAGTATTCTGTAAACCTTCTTTCGTCTAAAATACCACCCCGTTCTCTGATTAGCTGTTCAACTTCTCTGAGATAATCCGTAAAAAATGAACCAGGTACGTTGTACCCACTTCGCGCAAGGCCGAAGACTGCCCATTCACCACCTATTGTGCCTACCACCGGATTTGGCACGGTTCTCAGTACAGTTGCTGCCGCATCTGCAACAATTGCATCAAGATCATGTGCCTGACTGTCTGTGGCTGGTTGTGGATCGGCTTCAGTGGGTTGTGGATCAACCTCATCTGATCCCATATGGATAGGTATAGCAGATTCTCCAGCATGCTCGATAAACCGATGTATCATTGCGGACGATTCGGCACGAGTGGCCGTACCGCCGGGAACAAGGGTTGTAGGAGAGCGACCAACTATTATCTCTAGCGAATTTGCCCATATCATTGCGTCTAGTGCCCATGACGATACATCATTTACATCTGCAAAAGTAGTGCTGAATGTGTTGATGTCAATGTTCAGGTCATGATAGCGTGCATAGTTGAGTAAAATAAGTGCAAGCTGCTCACGCGTAACATTGTCACTTGGGCCAAACCTGCCATCTCCAAAACCACTTACTATTCCTTCGCTATAAGCCCAATTGATGGCTTCGGTGTACCATTGACCTTGCCTTACATCAGCAAAACTGGTGTTGCCTGCCACATCCGGCGAATCCGTCAACCGCCACAGAATCGCAACGATCATAGCCCGGGATAGGTTCATGTTTGGAGCAAACTGATTATCGCTCACGCCAAACATTAAATTGTTTGTAAATGCAAAACGAACATATCGATAAAACCAGTTATTTGATGTTACATCAACGAATGGATTGTTCCATCCATCTGGAAAAACAATTGTAGAGAAGATATCACTCATGACATTAGGAGTGGCTGTTATTAACTGGGGATCTGTGGGCCCAGTTTCCGTAACCCTATCAGTTTCTTCGTCCCCCACTGTAGCTCTATCTATGTCTGGAGTTGTAATAGTTCCGAGAACACCAACTTGAAGATCCCTTCCAAGATCCCGAGTATATAACCACTCCAACATGTCGCCATCGCGCAACATGTAATGTGATGAAGAAGTAGTTGGGGTGAAGCCATTTACTCTAAATACCCAACCAGACAGCGGCCCTTCATCAAACTCGCCAAACCCATTAATACTCACTACATACATCCCACGTTCGGGAGTTCCAGTGGAAACGATGCCCAGGGCGGTTCTGCGCAACAAGCTATATGCCGACTCATCCTGATTGAGGTCGAAATATCCTTCGAAGTAGTTCCTCGTTTGCCCAGGCCTCGCATTGTCGTCGCGGACACTAATGTGAGCTCTCCCTTGGCCAGGTTGAGGGTTTGTTACTACACTTGGTGTAGGGATTGGTACTCCGCCAGTCGGCGGGGGGATAGTCCCTCTACCTGCATCACGCATATCGTATAACGTGTTTCGCCCTTCCGCAAAACGGGTGAATGCCACTAAAGCATATGCAGCCTGTTCGGTTGTCATTCGGTTAACTGATGTGCCTCTAAGAAAACCACCAGTTGACGGGTCACGGAACGTTAACAGTGCATCCACGAATCTTTGAGGGTTGTGTCCAAGTGCAGTGAGGGCCACAATGACTTGTACGTTGCTTTCTGCATCCGTTATTGTTTGCCCATCGAGCCATGTTAAGGCGCGGTCGACCGCTGCTCTAACCCTAGCATCGCTGCTGTAAAAGGGAGCAAGTGCCTGTATTGTCATTGCCGTGATGCTTAAATTAGGTGCGGTGCCCAACCCCCAGCCGCCAGCTGATGTTTCCGCATCAAGCAACGCATTGATATACAAGGCAGTATCTCCACCGTATGGTCTTGAGTTCAGAGCGATTATCGCAAAGATATCTGCCATTATAGTTCTGTTCAATGTCTGCCTTTGCGAAGTTGGTATAAAAGAGCTAAAACCGGATATAAGGTTAAATCCATGGAAATTGGTTGCGTCTAAGCCTAAGGCAGTTACAGCAAGGGTTACACGCTGAAAGTCAGTCCATCTTGTCGGGCTTGGATGGCCTGCTGCGAGTTCTGCCCTTAGAGCTTCCAGATAGGAGTCGAAGAATTCGTCAGCCTGAATATTCGCCCGGGCGAGTGCGAGTACTGCCCATTCATCGCCAACTCTCGGATTGGCTGTGTTTACTAACAGCCAGTTTAAAGCAGTGTTCATTGCGGCTGTTGAGGGAGGAGTTGGAGTATAACGTACTAAAGCATTTATTGCAGCCCTAAGACTATTTGTCGCATTATCTACAGTTGCTTGCGAGGCGTTAGGATCCCCTGCAATATTTCGCGCTGAAGTTAACTCGTTTTGTAAGACTGTCCAACTTGCTTGTGTATAGTCTGACTGTTGCAGAGCCTCAGCTTCTGCGATTGCTGCCTGAAGTGCAGTTTTATCGGCTGGTTGTGGGGCTGTTCTGAGGGCTTCGAGGGCCCCATGGTGTTAATTCGTACGTATGTCCACTATCGACTATCAGTTTTCGAGTGGCATCCAATGCATTTGAATTCCCGGGGACAGTCACTGCAGTTGGTTCTATATAGAAACCATGCCCCAGATTATACCCTTCAAAGCTGACAAAAACAGTAATATCACCATCACTTGATGCCGCAGGAAGTTCATGCGGCTCTGCTATGTATAAACTCTCACTATCAATAGAGCCATTGCCAAGTTCTGCCTGCTCATAACTCAAAGTCACATTGCCCGGCTCGGCTAATGTCTGCTTATCTTCTGTATCGGGATGCTCTTCAAGATCGTTCTCTTCTAAACCATCAGACTCTTCTAGACCATGGTGATTTGTGTCAATTTCCTCTGACGCCATTACGGGCGTAAACAAAAGCCCAAATGATATAATCAGCACCAACAACATTGCAAGTAATCGCGAACCGGTTTTTGTTTTTTGCAAAGAATATACACCCTTTCTTAAAAACACTTTAGTGATCACAAAAACCGAAGTCCGCTTAACAGCTGCAACCCATACAACCTGGATTACAGCCATATCAGCGCCTTCGGTTCTTCCGTTCGGCGTTCTTAGGCCAGTTCTTTTCTCCATCTTTTGCCACGCTTTATCTATGGCACTGGAAAAACACTAATCAGACTCTGAGGACAGCTCGATGCCCTCTAAAGCTTTATAGACTTCTTTATTTCTTCGACGTGTACAGGAGTGCCATCTTTCACAACAATCCGCATCTCTCCAAAATTGAGATCCCTTAAGATTTCAATCAGCTTTTGCTCGTGAACTGTGAGCGACAATTTTCCCGCGTTAGATGTGAGTACATCCCGCTTCTTTGTCCACTCGATTCGCACCACCCCCCGAAAAAAGTCGTATGCAGGCCATCGCCGTCCCTGGAAAATAAAAACACGCTCCATCTAAAGAGACGGAACGCGTCGAACAATGCATAGAATGGTAGAACACTCTAAAACACATAGCTCCGTCAGGGGAAGCAATGCTGTATCACAACGTATCTGACTTATCAGTAATGGCTGTTCTAGCCATACTGCATCACAGTGACCCACTCGCAGGGACTCTCACCCTATTCCGTCTGGCAAATTGCCAGTGTGTGATACAACTTTTCTGCTATATTATAGATTATAGCCAAATTTGTCAGAATAGTCAAGGGGATGGTTAATATATAAATTTATTCCCTTAAACAAATAGCACCATAATTCTGCAAAAAACACAAAGCTTCAGCAGTAAAGCATAAAAAAACCCCCTCAATGAAACCGATCGTGAAATTTACTTTCGTAGCCCAATGAGCAGCGATGCTCTCTTACGCAAATGCTTCTCTATAGCGGCGATAACTAAGCTCGCTACCCTTGTCAATCCTCTTCCCTGATTTCCTCTGCAAAGTCTGCCAAACAATTACGTAAAATCAACTCTACAGACAAACCGTTCAATTTGCTCAGTTCATTAAAAGTAATTAAATCCTCTTTGGTTATGTCAATTTCAACCTTTGTCATAATCTTTTCATAGTGCGGATTTCTTATACCTCTGGCAAAATCCTTTTCAGTCAATTCACGCATCATTTTAAAAACCCCTTTCATACAACTCTTTTTCGGTGGCTGTCGCCTTCCGTGCTGAAAATATTCTAACAACATCCCCATCGTTTCTGTAGCAGTGGCAAACCATCAGCTCTCGGTCTTTTCGGCTGATACCAATGATTATATATCTATCATCGTCATTCATTGAATGTTCTTCGTCATATATCTCAATGGCTCTTGCATCTTGAAACACGGTTTTTGCTTCTCTGAAATCAATTCCGTGCTTTCTTTGATTACTCTTGTTTTTTTCAGGATCCCAATCAAACTTCAAAAATATTTCCTCCATTACTGCTCTTATTGTTCCGCTATAGCAATTCACTTTCTCATCTTCAAGTTCCAAATCAAGCGGAAAAAGCTTCTTTGATTCAGCAATATCAGTAATATTTACAGCATACCCGCCGAGTTCACCACGAGTCAGTTCAAAAGTAAGCAACGTTGTATCATACAACCGAAGTTCGTATTTGTTATTTATAGGAAATCACCTCCGGGTATTACAAGCCTTTCATAAATCATAAAGAATGTTTCAGTCGTAGCACTGATACTGCATTTGTTAGATCCTCGTGAACCCGTAAGCCGTAAGGTTACTATAGCATAAAAATATGATAGCAAGCAAAGGAAAAACGCTCGATTTTATGTATCCAATGCTTCGTACTACTAGAAACTAGACTCTAGAGACTAGATAGAACCATGGCTTTAGAGAGTCTGAAAGCTGGTGGCTTTTTCTAGATTCTAGTCAGTAACGCTGTCCATGCAAATTACATATTATAAACAAGTAATTTATCAGAGAAATAAAGGAGAATGACAAAATGTCAATGCCGAAATTTCCAAGTCTACCAGATGGATACACGATCAACGATAGCATCGCACAAATCCTTACTTCAGTAGCGATGGAAGAAATCGGGCTAAGCCACATCATCAATGCCGAAGGCGAAAAAATGCAGTATGTGTTAGGCACTCTTGAAGGTCAGCAACAACTACCAGATGCCCCCACTTTCGAGCAGATTTTAGAAATGAATGACAGCGTAAAAGATATGCTAGGGCAAGTATCATTCAGCCAAATGTTCTTGATGGGTAAAATGCAAGCAGCTTTAAATGCATATCAAAATACTCCAACCCCAACGCCGCCAACTCCAATACCTGGCATTGATAATATTTATGCTGCGGCAGGCACTGGACAACGTGTGTCACAAACACCTGCACAAAATATGATTGTTCCGTTTGGTCAAACGTATATGCAGGTTGGCAGCAATGTTTCCTACGACGCTGGAGGGAATTATTTTCAAATTCTGACGGCAGGCGAATATCAAATACACTACCAAGTGGCAGTGAATGAGCCTTCTGACGACACGCAGCCTATAAATATGATGGGAAGATTGGAGAAGGCCTTATATACTAGCGATCCCTATGAGACTTTCAATTTCCCTCAGGCACCGTTCACCATTGTACCAAGGAATATTACAATAAACTTTAATGCAGGAGACAGAGTGCAGCTGGATATAATCAATAATGGAACTGATGGTACAGGCATCGAAGTACTCAGCCAATCAATTATTTTCGTAAGAGTTAGTTGATCAAGGCCGGTAAATCAGTTGTGGTTATACATCTGATTTACTACTACATAACCTTTAATTTGGAGAGTGATAGTAGTGTCAGTGCCTAAATTACCGAACCCCGATGAGATCCTCACCAAAGAAGAGGCTCTTAACGCAATTTTGACCTCTATCGCCTTGGAAGAAATAGCATTGGCGAAAATCCTAACAGCTGAAAGCAAAAAGATAGAACATGCAACAAAGAGCATAGACTTGAAAGACAAAGAACAAATGGAATTGCTCTTGAAAATCAATTGCAGCGTGGCTGATGTTATCGATAAAATAAATGATTTGCAATTTATGCTAAAGAGTAAGCTGCGATTGGTTGTGGGCAGTATGCCATGTCCGCCTTGCCCGCCATCTCCTCCGCCAAAGCCATGCCCTCCACCAAAGCCACCTCCTCCACCACAGAAACCCCCATGCCCTCCACCTTGCCCGCCAAAGCCAATATACAATTATTGCAAAGAATTTATGAAGCTACCATTTCCTATAGACGATTTTTATCCACCACAAAAACCAGAGTTTATGGAAAAGTTCAAAAATCAATAGTAGGTTGTCAGTTTTACCACTGACGACCATTAAAGTTGCTCTCTGCCCTGATTAGTGCCTCCACTTGTTACTTGCTATATTAGGAAAAGCACTCGATCTTATGTTACATGTGTGCTATAGTAAAAAAGTCCAAGCAAGCAGTAGGAAAGATTCATAAAGGAGGCGATAATATTTTATTTGATTTGCACATACATACAGATATATCAGATGGGCGTCTTAAATCAGAAAACCTGGCTACTCAATTGAGAGCTCATTGTAGTTTTAGAACAATAACGGATCATGACGATCCATCATATCATTTGGAAAGCGATAATGGCTGCTCATTTACTGGCGTTGAAATTACATCTGATATTAGGGAGTTTGATGCATTTGCTGACTTCCTATTTTACGGGTTTGATAAAGTTGATATACCTCTTCTAAATAAGAAGGAACATTTGGTATTTAATATGCGACCAAAACAGTTGTCTGAGTATTTACAACCTATTAAAGATCGTACGGGAGCTAAGCTGTTTTTAGCACATCCATATCGTAGTTATGCTTCACTTCCTCTATACAATCTTTTTATAGATCCGCGAGGCAAACTTGATAAACAAAATACATCAGAACGCCCTAAAAAAACGCTTGAAGATATTCTTGACTACTGTGTTAACTTTGTTGATGGGTTTGAATGTTTGCATCCTTCGGCTAAAACGGAAGAAGATGTAGTATTTCTGTTGGAATATTGTAGAAAAAATAAAAAACTTGCGTCCGGTGGTTCCGATTTGCATGGAACTACCTTTACTATACCCAAATATCAACATTTAGTTGAGGAGTATAGTGATTTATTCCAATGGATACCTGAAATGGCCGCAAAATAATGAATGAATGTAAAAGAAGTGATTTATGAAAATCACTCGATTTTATGCATCATGTATGATATAGTAAAATAATCCAAAGCAATAGGAGATGATTTTCAGTGGGGTTTTATTTAAATCCATCAAATAAAGGTTTTGCAGAATCTATACATTCAGAAATCTACGTTGATAAGTCGGAGCTTATCTCCTATACAAATAGAGTTCTTAACACAAAACAAAAATTCATCTGCATAAGCCGACCAAGACGATTTGGCAAGACAATGGCTGCCGAGATGTTAGCCGCTTATTATAGCCTTGACTGCAATTCTGACATTTTGTTTTCTCATTTAAAAATAGTGAAAGATCCATCCTTTTTAGGTAACCTAAATAAATATAACGTAATTTTTCTAAACATTCAACAGTTCCTAAGTGAATCAGACGATATAAACAGCATGTTTTCAAACATACAAGATGCATTATTGAACGATATTAGTGAGATGGATCTAGATATTTACGAAAAGGTTAAATCACATAGCCTCACTCATATTTTGAGATCTTTATATAGATTAACACACATCTCCTTCGTGTTTATTATAGATGAATGGGATTGCATATTCCGAGAATATCAAACAGATAAAATCGCTCAGAAACAATTTTTAGATAAACTAAGAAATCTTCTAAAAGATCAGGAATATATAGCACTAACATATATGACTGGCATCTTGCCAATCCACAAATACGGCACTCATTCAGCATTGAATATGTTTGATGAATTTTCCATGACAGACCCAAGTTTTTTATCAGAATATGTCGGATTTACAGAAAATGAAGTAACAGAACTTTGTGCCAGATATCAAATAGATTGCGACGAAATGGCCTTCTGGTATGAAGGATATAAACTGATGGATAAGCAGCCAGTTTATAACCCACGTTCAGTTGTTACAGCGATATTGCGGAGAAGGTTCAATAATTATTGGACTAAGACTGAATCGTACGAAGCCCTAAAGATCTATATTGAAATGAATTTTGAGGGCCTTAAAGATTCTATTATTGAATTGCTTGCAGGCGGACGAAAAAAAATTAACATAAATCGGTTTGTTAATGATATGGTTACTTTCGCTGATTTAGACGATGTATTAACGCTTTTAGTTCATTTAGGCTATCTAGGATATGATATAGATGAAAAGGAAGTCTTTATTCCGAATAAGGAAATCTATGATGAATTTGTCAATGCTGTTGAAGGTGCTTCTTGGGATGAAATTGTACAGACATTAAAAAAATCCGATGAGTTGCTCAAGGCAACTTGGCGCAAAGATGAGAAAGCAGTAGCTCGCTACATTGAAGCATCTCATATGGATATTTCACATTTAAAGTACTCTGATGAGAATTCTCTTTCTTGCGTCATATCATTGGCATATTATAGTGCCAGGCAATATTACACGATCATAAGGGAAATGCCCACTGGCGAAGGATTTGCGGATTTAGTTTTCCTGCCTAGAAAAAACTATCTGGACAAGCCCGCGATGATAATTGAACTCAAATGGGATAAATCTGCTGGTGGAGCTATTAAGCAAATTGAGCGCAGAAAATACCCAGAAGCTTTGCACGATTTCAAAGAGAATATTTTACTGGTTGGCATTAATTATGACAAAAAATCTAAAAAGCACGAATGTATAATCAAGCAATCATAAACCGACGAAGCAATGTGCGCCGTAAATCCCATCGACTAAAGTTGAGGGCTTTATGACGCACTTGTTAATGATCTCTCCATAAGATAAACAAAAACAACAGCCGTTATCAAATCCGCAGTGGTGCCAGGATTAAGGACATGTTTCTCCGACCTCAGTACCTGGTCAAAGTCTTTTACACTCATCTTGCCCTCTATGACCTTTCGAGCCATCTGCTGCACTTCCATGCTTCTTTCTTTCCCAATTTTCCGAGAAATCAACGTATCTGTGTGAAGGCTCAATAAATAAATGAACGTTTCATTTATTGCCTGAGGCATAGAAAGGCCTTTTTGCAACGCTGAAGCAAACATTTCATACCCCTGTCCAAGAACAAGGGAAAATCCATCAACGTACTGCTGGGCAATCATATCCCGTTCAGCAGCAGGTCTCATGGCTTCTAGCAGTGTGACAGATGGTGCCTGCCCATACACATCATACTCATCCACAACACCCATACCACCAGGCGACGCTTCTCGAATTGCTTGATAAACATAGGCCGTATCCTGAATATTCAGATTATCCAACACCCAGCGGATTTCCTTCTTCCATAACGCTGGCAATTCATGAACGGGAATGACATTGTGGCCGTCACGAATACGGCTCCAAGCCAACCCAAGAGGTGCCAAGAGCAGCAAAATCCCCAAGTTGGTGTTTGTTGATACATTACGCCTTACAGCCCTAACCGACTCCAGCACTGTCTTGCCCACGCCCTGAACACGGATATTCGCAAAAGGCTGCCCGATAGCCAGCGCACTCAAATGAAAATCTTCCAATGTTGTGTCGTCGAAGTCATAATACCTATTGACATTTCCCGGTTTCGGGGCATCCACTTCCAACACACATGCCGTTTGAGCTGCCAAGGCAATTTCCCAGTCAAATCCCTCACTGCTTGTTCTATGACTCATCGAACACCAATCCTTTGTAAAAAGAATTCCGCTAGGATTTGGGCAATGTCGATATCAGACACTGTTTGCAAACCTGTCCAGCCAGGCACTGAATTTGCTTCCAAAATATAGGGCTTATCACCGCTAACCAAAATATCTACGCCCACATAATCAGCCTTAAGAACTTCAGCAGTACGCAGCGCAAGCCGGATCATTTCCGGCTCTGGTTGATACTTATCAGCTCTGGCACCGTGCGAGATGTTGGTTTTCCAATGCTCGCCCCGCCGCCGCATAGCCCCGATAACTTTGCCACCCGCGACCATAATGCGAAAATCTTCCCCACCACTTTCTAAGTATTCCTGCACATAAAATACATAGCGACCCAATTCTAATGCCTTGTAAACCCGATGAGCAGTATCTGGCTCATCCACGCGGACAATCCCTTTCCCCAGAGATCCAAAAATCGGCTTTACAACTACCGAACCTATTTCTTCAACTGCTTCCATGGCCTGCATGTAATTCTCTGTAACTACTGTGCGGGGAACAGGCAAGCCCGATTTGGCCAAAAGAGCAGTGGTGTAGAATTTATCAACTGATTTTTCGATTACTGATGCACTGTTAATTACCTTAACTCCCAATTTTTCCAAATAATGCAGTACGTTTACCCGGTAGATCACCTGCTCCAGGGAACCACCAGGCAAAGACCGTACAATTAGGCCCTTCAGCTCATCCAACCGTGTCTGCACAGCATCTGCAAAATCAGTAGGGGCGGCATTCTGCCGCCCACTTCCAATCATGTCTGGACTATTATCGACTTTATATAAAACGTTCTTTTCCGGCAAACGAGATGTCATCTTTCTAGGATCTATCAACAAAACCTTGCAATCAAGGCTTTCCAAAGCGGCCTTTAACTCTCGGATCTGCGAACCACTTTCCGTGCCCAGTATCCCTATCGTTTCACCAGTACTCATAATTCAAATGATCTCTCAAGCAAGTCCTTTCGAACCTCCCCTGCTGAAAATGATCGCCCGCTTTTGCGGTTTGTGATTATAACTTTAGCTGGGCTGAACAGCAGTGGATCTATATCGTAAAAATTACCATAACGTTTAAAAACATCTTTAAAAGGCTCACCAAAATCCTTTGAGCTGGACGACGGAATCTTAGGCAGAAAATCCTTCAAATTCTCGTCCTCATCCTCCAAGGTATAATGAACAGTTGTTCCATACAATATCACATCGTTGGTTCGCCCCAAAGCGGTCATATCATCCCCAGCCACAGGAGGAACAGGCGCATGGCCCCACCCGCTTTCGATTTTCCCCAAATCGTATCCGAGCTCCATTAACTTATGGAGTCCAGTTTCAACCGAACGGGCTGCAATTTGAACCGATCCGACCGGAGAAGCAGTAGGAGCAATAAGTATGTATAGTAACTCAGGCGAACAACCACACTGCTCCGCCAACCAGAGTGCTGTTTCTTCGTCTGGCAACTTGCTGCTCTCTAGGCATAGAACCGCTGTTTTCGAGGAATCCTTATACCCCAGCTTTTTAAATATTTCTTCGTTTCCGGCCACGGCCCGGGCAGGCCCGGAACCCATGGCGAAATACGATTTTGTTTTAATATACCAACCTGCATACTGAGAAGCCATACAGGCACGTATGGGATGATCAGTTACAACCTCAACTGCTGGCCAATGTAGTCCTGCAAAATTAGACCAAGTCAAATGAACCTTAGCCATCCCACCTAAGCAAATATTCGCGAACAAGACGCCTGCATCCCATCCACCTTTTGTCTTTACCCCGCAATCGACCAGCGTAGTGCCTCCTGGCTTTGAAATAGCAACTTTAAACTTCTCAGGCTGCTCAATCAGTTGGCATACATATGGCATGGCAAGCAGATTAGGACTTAAATCAGGATTGTTCTCTATGTGGATAGGCATGTGAGGATTTCTCCCTTTCCACCAGTGTTGGCATCACCAGTATATCGAGCAAATACGGCATCTCGATAGGATTCATCTAAGTCAAATCCATTTTGCTTTAACTCTGCATATATAAGCTTCCACATAATTGGACGATACTCACAAGAGTAATAGAAAGTAGGAAGAAGCTTTGGACGCTGCATAATAATTATGGTGCCACGAGCCATGTTTGCTCCTGGAAGCCGATCTGCTTTTCCACGAACTACGATGGTACCAGCCACCATCTTGAATCCGACTACGTCCCCGCAGTCACCTTCAACGGCAATCAGGCCACGTCCCATCCTGGAACCAAGCATCTGCCCTGCATTCCCTTTCACCATGATCGTTCCGCCTTGCATACCAATAGGTCTTCCACGTTGGGCTGCACCTACATAATGGCCAACCGACCCTTCCACTACAATTCGCCCGCCTTCCATATGGGATCCGAGCCAATCTCCCGCATCTCCCTTTATGGTCAACAAGCCGCCTTTCATGAAAGAACCTGCATGGAATCCAACAGAGCTTTGAATCTCCATTTCACCTTCAGTCATCCCTTGGCCTAAACGCTTAAAAAGTGACACATCTCCTTGAATCACAATCTTTGACAAGTCGCCCTTACTGGCTTCGCTTGTATCAATATCGAAATAGTGGCCGACTGTCTGCTGCCGATTTCCGTACCATATTGGCAATGCACTAATTTCACTATCAGTCAAGCCCCTAATATTCTCCGGATTAATGCTTTCTGCTTCTCTAGGTACAGTATCTGTTATCTGTGTTTTTAGTTTTAAAATAATCACTTGGCTTCACCCCCTAAGAGTTGATGAAGATGGAAATGATGTTTCCCCAACTTTCCTCCATAGTTCCCTGCAGTAATGCCCAAAATACCAGGTACTTGCACAGCTTCCCGAATTCCAGTTTCCATGGCCTTCCCAACAAGCTCTGGAGTCAGGCCATCGACTACTATTTCCATAACAACATTAACACCATCCGGCAACTTGCTATCTTCCACTTTATCCCTAAGGGTCGGACAATAAGCCGTATTAGTAGATGCACTCATGAATTTGTACCGGGAGCCAACTTTGCTGCCACTGCGAACTGCACCGCCAGGGAATGGCAATATAACCCCGCGAATATCCCGCATTTTCGCCACTGCAGCCCTTAACGCGCTTAGAGCAGGCCCTTCGCTTTCAGCCATTATAAGAAAGTTACCGCCGCCGACAGCTTTTGCAATAGTATATTCCTCCTGAAGTAAAAACTCGCCGTCCATCACGGGGATGCGCCAATAACGAACATCTGCTATAAGTTTGCTGGCTTGGTAGCCGTCACCAAAATACCGTAGTTTATTACCAATACTACTATTTTTGCTCAACTTCTCATCATCGGGGTCAAATTCAGCTAAAGGCGCGGCATAACACGCTGTAGTAGGAGCAGTCATAATAGCCTGTCCGATTCTGTTTATCAAGTTAGACTCTAGGTCTTCCTCAGATGTGGCAAAAAACAGGCAGTCTACGCCGGGGCGTCCGTCTGGTGTTTTGGGTGAAACACCCTCAATACCCGCTTCTACCCCACAGCCGATTACAGAAGTGGCAAATCCAGTAGCCGCTATTGCAGCTTGCTCGGCCCAGTATTCATCTGCAGCCGTTATGGTCAGCCGGACAGCGCGCATAGTAAATGCCTCTGCAAAAGTATCTTCAATCAAAACCCCATTTATTTGCATGGTATCACCTCCGGACGTGAGATATATGCGTCCTGAACAGGGAAACTCGACAGCTCTACAGAATAGTACTGCAGAAAATCTTCTGTGAGATCAGGTGCTAGAGTATGCTCCGCATCAGGTTCCACGAAGAAACGCCTACCTCGGAAACTATCTACAATCTCTGCATCTTTCACTACTACCTGACCATCTTTTAATACATGTGTCGGATAACGGAACATTTTTTCCTTGTCTGGATGAACTCTATATATTGCGACATCCCCATCAGCTCCGTTGCCCAAATGCCCTTTCTTAGGTAAGCCAAGAGATTTAGCCGTTCCGCTGCGTGTAATTATAGCAATTTCTTCATAGGTGTATTCCCTTTTCAGATCTTTCAAATGCGTATATTGTCTTGTATCAGGATGTAAAGTCTCAAATACCGCGTTTCGATAATCAGCATCCATAAGTAACCGGATAATCACCGGATAATCAGTAAATGGCCCCGCATTTGGGTGATCAGTAGACATAAATATCTGCCAAGGGTTTTTAATAAGCAGCATAAGCTCTAAGCCTATACACCATTGAACTGCATTAACTAGCACCTCAGGCCGATAGGTTATGGGAACGATTCCAGCACCTGTCTCCAACTCCACATCTGTATTTGCCCACTTGTTCCCAGTGATTTTGTGTAGACGATATTGCATGGGAGAATCAGCTGTCATAGTGGTAGCAGGTCCAAAAACAATCTGCCCTACGTCGCATGTAAACTCAGGATGGGCATTAATAAACTCGGCAATTTCCCTTGACGCTGATTGAATACGGCCTTTTTTTGTAGCACCATAAGAATGATATTGTATATGAGTAAAATGCACATTATGACCAGTGAGGGTCTTCATTGTTTCAAGGGTTGTACGATAGTTGCCCGGCTCACCAATTTGATTAGCATGCAGATGCAATCCATGAGGAAGCTTCAACTCAGTAGAAGCCTCAGCCAGACCCAATGTAATTTCCCTAGCCGTAACACCAAAGGGCTTTACTGGGGTATCCAAGCTTATATCATGTAATTTCCATTTCCAACTTTCCACCCCACCAGGGTTAACTGCTTTTATGGCATAGCCTTTTCCGGTTATCAGGTACCATGTAACCAAATCTTTAAGACGCTCGCGACGAGCCTTTTCATCCTTGTCGCTAAGTACTTTCATAATCATATAGTTGTTGCCCATAAGGATGTATCCGCCAGTATCCAGTATAGGAGTATCTTCCAGCTCTTCATGGGTATGGCGGGCTACCAAAGGCGGGACGGCCGCTTCAAAACCTGTGGTATAACCTAAGGTAGCATATTCATATCCGGTTTTAAACGTAGAAGGAATTGTATAGCCCGACCCCGATCGCGTACATTGAGTACTTGCACGATAATGCGAGTAATGGTCTTCAGGGCACATGTTACGGGCAATATTAACTTTTGATCCGGCAATATGGCTGTGAATTTCAACCCCACCTGGCATCACTACACAACCATCGGCATTTATTTCCTGAGCCAAACTAGTATCTTTATCTTTCAAGTCTTCCGGATCAACTACTTTACCATCATCAATCCATAGATCGCGAACCTCCCCATGGACTTTATTGGTGGGATCGTATATCTGACCATTCTTAATTTTCAGCATGGCCCATGCCCCCTCTCAATCCAGCTCTTACTTTTTCTGTAATCATGCGTATAACTACTTCATCGGTAGGACACGGACAATCTATCAGCTTTTTTAAGCGCAGCGGCACGTTGTCCATGCGATAATAAGTACCAGCTACCCCAACGCCACCCGGTGCCACTGGAATTACCACATCTCCAATAACCGTAGTTCTATTTTCAGCAGAGTCTAGTATAATGGTAGGCATTTCTTTCAAAGCTTCAACAGCATCAATGGGCAAATGCGCCCCGGGATCGGTGGCCACAACCATCGCGGCATCCACTTCCCTGCGTACAAGCAGATCATGAACACTGAACTCTCCAGGATTAAAGCGAGGGTAGCCACGATTTAAGTTAACCCCCAGCGGATATCCGGTTTGCCATACCAGCGTTTGGTTAGCACCGTTTACATTGCCATGCCCACGCATTGGGATAACATTAAACCGCGTATGTTGATTCATCTCACAAACCAAATGGAGGATATTTTCTACATTTAAGTCCTTACCACGGCTTTCAGTCATGCCGAGCCCCATAAGTACAACCCCGTATTGGCAGTTTTTCGCCATGTCAACAAACTGTTTCCATCTTGATAGAGGCACACCACCCACTAAGCTGTCATCTGTCAAACCTTCCAATCGGGCACCCTTTGTCAAAGCACGCAGCACAGAAACAATTTCAAAATCGGAACCTGGTGTAATCTCAAATAAATGATCAG